>JGI12316J15310_10000031_pt17 | contig 297483 bp, 249 predicted proteins | sample MarCyaLeptolynsp_FD_15310 | JGI IMG/M metagenome (IMG submission 15310)
TAATAAATTCGAATATGTTAAAGGTGAGATTGCTATCTGATGGAGTATAACTAACAGTAAGTTCTATACTTTCATTTGGATCCAGTATGAAATTTTTTGGTGAGATATCGTATGCCGGATTTGATGAAATTATATCAGTTACTTCAAATATTGAATTTTGTGCTGTTACAGTTACTTGCTGAGTATTTTCAGTATTTACCAAAGGGTCTTCAAAAGCTGCCACTAAGGGATTAAACTTAAGTTCTGAGATTTTACTGATCGGGCTTTTGTATGATACGATAGTCTCCATCATATTCGTGATTTGAAGATTGACCGAAAATACTTTTAATCTTTCGCAGTTTGGAACACTTTTCCATTCAATATTGCACAATGCCAAATCAAGAGTGTTGAGCAATATGCCCGTATAAATGGTTTTTGCTTCGGCAATAGTAGTGACTCTTTCATGCCATTGCCCATTGGTTTCTGTAGCAATCTCCTGAAGTATTATGGGGCTTTTGGAACCTAAGGTTACATTATATACAGCTGCGTCGATTGAATTGGCTTTATCCACGATTTCTTGTTTATTCCCGCTTCCCGCTCCATCAGTTATAAATACTAGTACTTTTTCATGTTTCCCTTCTTCAAGAACCTGTAATCCTCCTGCCATAGGTGTGATGAATCCGGCATTAAAATCTGTACTACCATTTACTTTTAGTTTATCTAGTGCATCTAAAAGTTTCTTCCTGTCTGTAGTAAAGTCTTGGATCATATAGTTCTTATGGTCAAATGCAGTAATAGCGCATTCCGACTGTCCCAGAGGAAGAGCATTTATCCACGCCCTGGCTGCTTCTTTAGCAATTTCCAAATTGCCACTGCTCATAGAACTACTTATATCTATTGTTAAGACACTGGATATTGCTTTGGGAGATTTTGGAGGAGGGCAGTCTATATTTAAAATTTCCCTCACTTCACCATCCTCAAATAGCTTGAAATCATCTTTAGACAGATCAACAATTTGTTTGCTGTCCTGATCGGCTGCATAAAATTTTGCCCTCAGAGTTGGGAAGTCGGTAGTATCTATATCAAATAAATGGAGCGATTGCCCAAGAAGAGAATTAGAGATAAGAAAAATCAGTAGAAATGAAAAAACTTTTTTGGTGAGCATAACAAGGGCAAGTCATATTAATTCAAATATTACCAAAGATAAAGAATGTATGATAAAGTTTTGCTTATACACTTCTTGCAGAAGTTGCATGCCGCGAATATTACTTCATATAGGTACTCTTTCTGTTAATGTTTCTTAATTTTGATAATTAGGGCTGATGAATTCTCAAAAATCAAAATTGATTTCAGCCTTACTAACTAGAAAAAGGTCCGATGCCTACCCTCAAACAATGGTACAATGCCACACGTCCGAAACTCATGCCAGCAAGTATGGTACCGGTTGCTTTGGGTGTTGCTGCTGTTTATCATGAGACTGGTGAAGTAAATTGGCTTGCGTCAGTCTTTACTCTTCTCTGTGCCATTGGGATTCAGATCATTACCAACTTTGTTAATGAAATCTATGATTTTAAGAATGGGGTTGATAAACCGGATCGTAAAGGGCCTAAACTAAGTCTGGTCCATGGTATCATAACTCCGAAGCAGATGATAGGTGCAACCATTATAGTTGCTGCCATCACTTTTGCGATGGGTATGTATCTGGTTTGGCTTTCAGATTGGACAATATTCGTGGTAGGCATATTATCAATGTACTTTGCCTATGCTTATACCGGCGGTCCGGCTCCACTGTCCTACTTAGGTATTGCGGATATATTTGTATTCGTATTCTTTGGTGTAGTAGCTGTGAACGGTACATACTATGTACAAGTAGGTGAACTTAGCAATGAAGTATTCTGGCTTTCAGTTCCGATAGGTCTGTTTGCCACTAATATACTTGCCGTGAACAATATACGTGACCATGATACCGATAAGCGTTCCCAGAAACTAACTCTCCCTGTGAGGATAGGGTTGAAAAATGCCATTATGCTATATGTGGTAGTGACAGCCCTGGCATACTTTGCCGGAACCTATACAGTATTCCAGATGGATCACTGGCTCTTTACCCTTCCTCTCCTTTCTCTTCCCTTGGCAGTAAAGCTATGTAGTGATATCATAACCAAAACCGGAGCACCACTAAACAAGACGCTGTTCAATAATGCGCTCTTGCTTATGGTCTACGGTATGTTACAGACCATAGCCCTGATAGCTACAGTAAGATTGAATATATAGGGATGACCCAAGTCAGGTAACACAATGCAGAAAATGAAACTGAATACCGGGCCCAGAAGCCCGAAGCTCCCGGAACCTTCCGCGATGCACTTTGTCGTCATAGCCATGATAACACTTGCATCAGTCCTGAGTATCACTTCGATACCCCCCGCATTCCCAGAAATAGCCAAGTATTTTGCCGTAGATGAGGCTCGGATAGGTATACTCATGGGGGTTTATACTCTTCCTGGCATATTCCTTACTCCCCTTTATGGATATTTTGCTGATAAATACTCTCGCAAAGCTGTATTATTCCCTGCGCTGATTGTTTATGCCTCCTTTGGTATTGCCTGTGCTTTTGCTGAATCCTTTGAGATACTAGTATTGTTCAGATTGATCCAGGGTATTGGGTCAGCCCCACTTGGTGCTCTCAATATTTCGCTTCTGGGAGATATATACAGGGGAGATAGGTTGGCTAAGAATACAGGGCTAAATAGTATGATCCTGTCTATTGGTACTGCAACATTTCCATTAGTCGGAGGGCTACTAGCCAGAGAGAGTTGGGAGCTACCATTTCTTCTGGCGGCATTCGGGTTTGTCGTTGCAGTTTTCTATCTCGGTTACTTTAAGAATATTAAGCAGAAACCTGAAAATATTCGTCCATCAGAACTCTTGGCATCGCTTTTCAACAGGAATAGACAGTCACTTGAATATCCTGTTAGCAGACAGTTTAGAAAGATAGCTTTATTCAATATGCTAACTTTCTTTTTGTTAATAGGGGCTCTATTTACTTATATCCCTGACTACCTGAATGGACAGTTTGGTTTTGACCCCGCCGAACGGGGGAAATTCCTTTTTGCAATGTCTATTTCAGCAGCTGTAAGTGCTGGCTTATTGAAACAATTCATTGGAAAGATTGGGCATGCTAATCTTATAAAAATTCAGTTTGCTGTGTTTGCGGTGGTATTCTTCCTAATGCCATTGGCCGATGTTACAGGTGCATACCTTTTGATTATTCTCTTTGGCCTCGGTTACGGTATAAATATGCCAAGCATGCAACTCTGGGTGCTGAAAATAGCTACAAATCGAAAGCGCGCAATATTCACAGCGTTACACCGGGCAGTTTCCCAGATTGGCCAGACAATAGGGCCTATCATTGTCGGTTTCCTGCTAGCTGAGTTTACTGCCAAAGGTGATTTCACGCTAGCCTTTAATATTGGTGCGGCTATTTCAGTAGCCAGTCTGATACTCGCTTTTATTGTCCTCAGGGATATCCATATAGAAAATCAACAAATTCATTCATAAACATATTTGGTGGATACCAGAAATGATAAAACAACTATTCAAAACAATTGTTCTAGCTGCATTAGTATTTGTGGCAACAAACCTGTATGCAGGTTCTTATAAAGGTAAGATCATTGAGAAGTCAGCTGATCAGGATCTTTATAATGTTCGAGTTCTTATTGTAGAGCTTGGCCGGAGTACCAAAACGGATTATAGCGGGGAGTTTGAATTTGAAAACATACCTGATGGTGATTATACTCTCCGGATAGAAGGTGGTGGAATCCAGAAAGCTGAGAAGAAGATCACAGTCAAAGGTGCTACTATTGCTCCATCTGATATAATAGTGATGCTTAAGAGTTATGAAGTAGAAGCGCTTGAAGTCTACTCTTCGAGTAAAAGGATGGAAAAACTAACCCAGGCACCTTCGGCAATCTCACTTGTTACAAGAAGTGATGTCGAGAAGGCTACTTATCATGGGCAGCTTGGGAAAACTTTTGAACATCTGCCGGGTGTTGATGTCGTGCAATCCGGTATGAATGATTTTAATGTTAATACAAGAGGATTCAATAATTCTATTAACCGCCGGGTGCTTGTAATGATCGATGGAATAGATCCTTCGACTCCACTTCTGAATCTGATGGAGTGGAACTCGATGGCAACGAACCTGGGAGATGTGGAAAGAATAGAGGTTGTTCGTGGTCCCGGTTCGGCTTTGTACGGTATGAATGCTTATAATGGTGTAATTAACATTACTACACAAGCTCCTAAGGATGTTCTCGGAAGCCGTGTATCGTTTACTGGTGGTGAATATGAAACCTTCCGTACAGATGCCAGGCACGCTGCTGAAGTTACCGATAATTTGTTCTTAAAAGTGAATGCTGGCTACTCTACGCAGCGCCAACAATGGGTAAATTCAAGAGAGTTTGGTTATAACGGGCAGAGCATAGATGGGGGAGTTTTGGAGTATCCGGGCCTTGCACCCGATCGACCTGGAGCCAGACCTGGTTTCCAGACAATTGATAGCAGTTATACAATTGCTGATATGATTGAGGATAACAAAAATGCTTTTAATTATTTCGGTTCGGCCCGATTGGACTATTATCTCAATGAGGATGATGTAGTTACATTAGAAGGTGGATATTCCAATTATGGTAACGAATACTATGTAAATCAGACAGGCCGGATCCTTATCGATGAGGTTGAGAAGCCATTCTTTAGAGCAGCATATAATTCAACCAACTGGAATATACAGGGGCATTGGATCAGAAGATTTTCACCTGTTACTCAGGTAGTAATGAATGCTGCTGCAACTAGTGGTGAGCAATCAGATTTGATACATGGTGAGGCACAATGGAATGACATATTCCTTGATGACAAGCTACAGGTAGTAGCTGGTATTTCACATGAATATCAGAATGTGAATACATCAGTAGTAGGTTCTTTGCCACTTCTGAACCCTGATAATATAGAATATCAGTTTACCGGTATTTATGGACAGGTTGAGTATGAACTATTAGAAAATCTGGATCTTATTGTTGCAACCAGATTTGATATGGCTACAAATGATTTATTTGACCCGCAGTTATCGCCAAAAGCAGGACTTGTTTGGGAACCAATGAATAATCAGACATTTCGATTTACTGTAAATCGTTCTTTCCTTCGTCCCAGCTATCCTGAATTCTTTAGAATATCACCGGGCGGAGCTCCTGTATTTAATCTAGATTCGGTAGATCAGGCTATAGCAGCAGAATATGGTGTAGATGCTCTTGGTTTGGAAGACGTAACTAATGTGTGGAACTATGGGAACCAGAATATCGATGTTGAATCGGCAGTCAGCTACGAATTAGGTTATAAAGGCATTATTGATGAGGATTTGTTTATCACAACAGATCTGTACTATAATATACGTTCGAACTTTATTTCAAATCCACTGCCAGGACTTGTTACCGATATTTATAATCCTGCTAATAGCTATGGTAATGCGGAAGCTGATCAGGCTCTGCGAGATTATATGATATCGCGTGACCCTAACTTTGGGGCGCGAAACTATCAGGGACTTGCCAACAATCCTAATGATGGATCGATTGATGTTATCATTGCCCCTGACAATATTGCTCAGGTCAATGAATATGGTATTGAGATTGGTGTGAACTACTATCTTACTGATGAATTATTATTGAAAGGAAATTATTCATACCTGGGTTTTGATGTTTCGCAGGATGAAGGTACTGAAGCGAACAGAATTCTTCCTAATACCTCACCGCACCGTGTTAACCTGGGCTTCTTATATGATGAGAAAGAAGGTGAATTCCCATTCCACTTCGGAGCTGATTTCCGCGGTGTACAAGGCTTCCGTTGGATTGCAGGCTTCTTTGAGGGCCATGTACCGGAATATTGGGTACTCAACCTAAACGGCGGTGTAGACATCACAGATAATATTCAGTTAGGTGTGAATGTATTTAATGCGCTTGATCGCCATCACTACCAGATCTTTGGTGGTACTTATCTTGAAAGATATACTACAGCATCGGTAATATTTAATTTCTGATTCTGTGTAGATAAGTTTCATAATAAAAAGCCCCGCTTCACAAAAAGCGGGGCTTTGTTTATTATCTGATTAGGTGGTTCAGTAGTAATTTCTACAAGTTTTTATCAAATGATATTCAGTCCCGCCAGTAGCTTGGTGTTAGCAGAATGATAACTGTATAGACTTCCAGCCTGCCAACTATCATCAGGAAAGAAAGCATCCATTTGGAAGTATCAGGCAGCCAGGCGTAATTATCTGTTGGCCCAACCATTCCCAAACCCGGGCCGATATTATTTATATGTGCAGCAACAGCACCAAAAGAAGTAGCAATATCTCCTGTAAACCATGCCATAATAAGCGTGGCTGCCATAGATATTATTACTACCGCTACAAAGAATCCTGCTACATTTGTGATTATCTTCTGATCAATACTACTTCCACCTATTTTTACCGGTTTTATGGCATTGGGGTGTAGCAGTTTGATGATTTCAGTATAGACGAATCGGATTAAAATGAAGATTCTTATTTGTTTCATGCCACCTGATGTGGAGCCAGAACATCCACCCATAAACATAAGCGCAAAGAGAAGTAGCTGGCTGAGGACAGCCCAGCCCTCGTAGTCAGCAGTTCCGAATCCAGTTGTTGTAATGATTGCTAATACCTGAAAGAGACCATACCGGAAAGTTTCTTCCAAGCCATAACCTTCATATATATATAGATCAAAACCGATGATAAGGGTAGCGCTTGTTATGACAATGCAGAAAAATAAAAACTCTTTGTTCTTCCAGATACTACCAAAATTTCCACGTAGCCAGTTATAATGCATAGAAAAGCTACTGCCGGCAATGAACATAAAGAATATAATGACATATTCGATATATGCTGAGTCGAAGTGGGCTATCGATGAATTTTTGGTTGAGAAGCCACCTGTCGCAAGTGTAGCCAGAGCATGGTTAATAGCATCAAATACAGACATACCCCCTATCCACAACAATACAAATTCTGCAAATGTAAATAAAGCGTATACAACCCAGAGTAGCTTTGCTGTTTCTGTAATTCTTGGTGTCAGTCGGTCTGCTATTGGGCCGGGAGTTTCAGCTTTGAATAATTGCATCCCGCCTACCCCTAAGAATGGTAGTATTGCGATAGAAAGGACAATAATACCCATACCCCCTATCCAGTGAGTCAGGCTTCGCCAAAGTAAGAGCCCGTGTGGCAATGATTCTACATCATTCAGAATAGTAGAACCGGTAGTACTAAAGCCTGACATAGTTTCGTAAAAAGCGTCAGTGAAGCTAGGTATGCCACCCGAAATAAGAAAGGGCAGGCATCCGAAGAGCGTCATTATTATCCACCCAAACGTTACAACAGCAAATCCCTCTTTTGGTCTGAGTTCTTGCCGTCTGTCAGTTTTGATGAATGAAATGCTACCTACTACTATTGCAGCAACAGAAGCAATCAGAAATGCTGACCAGTCTTCACCACCATAGTAGAGCGAAAATGGAATAGGCACAAGTAGAGCTATCCCGATAAAGACAGCTAGAAAACCGAGTATCCTTATCAGTACTTTTATTCGCATTCTTTCAAGTCAGTAATATTATCATTCAGATATGTTTTGGTATTTCACCACTTGCCACCACAAAGATACCATAAAGCCAGTCATTAAGGAAAGCAAGGTACAGAAATGAGTAACATGCTATTCCTTCCAATAATTTTCAGCAATTATTCTGTAAATTAATGAGTCTTTAATTCCTTCACATGCTTCCTCCTTCCAAAAGCTCATACCTATTTTTTCTAATACGCGTACCGAAGCTGAATTATCTCTTGCTGTTCTGCCAATTATTTCATTCAAATTCAGAGTAGCAAATCCATAGTCAATACAGCTACTAGCAGCTTCAGTAGCATAGCCATTTCCCCATATATTTCTAAAAAATCTATATCCAAGATCAACAAAACCTTCAGTATGTTTTTTTAGCCCGCACCAACCAATTATCTTACTATCAGCTCGGCGAATAACTGTCCATCTTCCGAAACCATCTTTCTTATAGTTATCGTAATTATGAATCAGTTTTCGAGCATCTTCGTGACTACTAAAAGGTATATCGCCAGTATATCGCATTACCTCAGGATCTGAATTAAGTAGGTAAAATGCTTCTGCATCTTCCAGATCAAATTCCCTGAGGATTAATCGTTCGGTAGATATAATTATATTTTCATCCATCTGACTCTAAAAGTATAAGGATTGTGATAATTCAATAATAAGATATATGCTCAAGTTATTAATTTATATAAGTTTTGTAAGCTATAGTTAGAGAGATTCATTACAATGACAAAACTAATCATAATGTTTTTGTTAATTCAAATTGCTGTATTCAGACAAGGCCTTTCCAAAGAAATGGATACATTGCTGATAAAACCTTGGCTACCGAAGCTCGAGGTTGAATACCAGGCTGTTTATCATTTTGGAGATAGTGAGTGGGAATCAAGTTTAATGTTGATCTGTGGATTAGAAAAGTGGTATGCACAAATCGTTAGTGGTAGTTGGTCTGAGGAAGGCAATAAAATCACTTGGATTAATAATTATGAGAATTTGAGTAATGTAAAAATTGATTCCAATAGGTTTTATTCCGACAAGACAAATGGAGAATTTGTCATATACTATGAAAATAATAGATGGACAAAAGGATTACAGGTATATGATTCGTGGAGCAACGATGGACAAGAGATTGGATATAAATCATCTTCTTTAGAAGACAGATATTCGGGTAAATACAGCCAGGCTTCTTCAAGATTATTAAGCAGAGATGAATTAATTGATATACCAAAGAAAGCTTTGAAAATCATGCGCAATGAGATATTTGCGCGTTATGAATACAACTTTATATCGGGTGGAGAAATGGATATCTATTTTCAAAGTCAAGACTGGTATTCCGGACAACATGATGATGTGTCTGATTTCCTGACCAGCTTGGAAAGAGAAAATATTAAATTAATTCAAGAAATTGAGAAGCTAAAAGAATAGCTTGAGAATACAGATTTTAGTATAGTATGGATCGACACATTAATAAATGTGAAATAATCAAGTCAAACTACAAGTTCTTGAAATAGATGATTCTGACAGGGAAGTTATTAAAAATGATTCTAGCTACTTTAGTACAATACTAGCTTAAAATGGAAGGCAAATAAATATCATGCTAATTCTAAATTAATTGACAAGTATGAATCTTTATGCAGACAATATATTCTGCCTTTAATAGTTATGCAGAAAATAAAAACAAGTATTAGATATTACGCTTCATAATTTTGGCATTTTGTCTAATGTAGCTAGTAGATTTTCAAATCATTTTTAATAATCTAACCAAGATAATTTGGATCAGATAAAAATATATAATGATGTCCATCCGAAGGAAAAAAATGTTTCATTTGCCATTAAGCGAATGGAAGATTATTGGAGTATCCAACAATCACAGCCGGATGAGCCGCACCGCCATGGTTATTATACAGTACTTCTCGTCCTTATAGGCGAAGGGGAGCATATCATTGATTTTCATTCCTATCCTCTCGGTATTCGACAAGTTTTTTTTGTGTCGCCGGGGCAGGTACATCAAGTAGTAGAGAGGCGGCAGTCATTAGGTTTCGTAGTAACGTTCGATACAAATTTCCTCGTACACAATAATATACCTCTTTCTTTTATCAAAGAGCTAGGGCTTTTCAGGGGATATGGTGACACACCACCCCTTGATGTAGAACCAATTGAATTAAACAGGCTTGTTTGGCTTTGTAGTGAAATGCTTGATATTTCTAATTCAGCTACTAAATATCGTGAGCAAGCCCTGGGTTCACTTCTTCAATTATTCCTGATACAGTGTAATAATCTTTATACTTCCAGTATTAATAATACGGAAGATTATGAAACCAGTAGAAAACTTCTACAAGATTTTAAGGGTCTTATTGAAGAGAATTATGCTAATTGGCATAATACCAGCCGATATGCTGCAGAACTTCATATCACACCAGACTATCTGAATCGTGTTATTAAAATGCTAACTGGAAAGACAGCCAAAGAACTAATTCAAGGAAGAATTACAATTGAGGCAAAGAGACAATTGTATTTTACAGATCTATCGAGTAAAGAGATCGGCTATTTACTCGGTTTCTCTGAACCTGCTAATTTTAGTTCATTTTTTAAGAACTGTACTGGCGAAACTCCCTCGACCTTCCGAAACAATCATCACCAGTTAGTATAGTCGGATTTTCATAAGTTTTTACCGTATTTCCATATTTATTTGCCCAACTTCAGGCTATATGTTTGTAACGTGATCAAACCACAAAGAAGTGAGATGGGATTATGGACAGAAAAGAATTTTTAAGAAAATCTGTTATCGGGGCAGCTATTGCTGTGTCTGTCCCGTCAGGTCTGCAATCCTCAATAAAAAAGGATACGAATGATCAGGTTGGTTATAATCATTTACCTAATAGGGAGGAGCAATATATGAATAAGGTATTACATAGAGCCTCAACCAGAGGACATGCAAACCACGGCTGGCTGGAAACGAAGCATACTTTTAGTTTCGCTAACTACTATAATCCCGAGAGAATGAATTTTGGGGTGTTGAGAGTACTAAATGATGACAAGATTGCAGGTGGTACAGGCTTTGGCAAGCACCCGCATGATAATATGGAGATCATTTCAATTCCCCTTTCAGGTTCACTGGAACATAAAGATAGTATGGGTAATCAAGGGGTGATTCAGGAAGGTGAAATTCAGGTAATGAGTGCTGGCACGGGTATTTTTCATAGCGAATACAATCATAATGAAGATACCGAAGCCAGGTTCCTACAGATATGGATATTTCCGAATAAGAGGGATATTAAGCCAAGATATGATCAGATATCAATAAAAGATATTGCTAAGGAAAATGAATTCTACCAAATATTATCTCCGAATCCGGATGATGAGGGGGTATGGATAAATCAAAATGCTTGGTTTCATTTAGGTGAGATGAGTGAGGGAAAAGAGGCTACCTATAAACTCAAAGATAAGAGTAATGGAATATATGCATTCCTACTTGATGGAGAGGTGGCAGTTGATGGGAACGAACTAAAAGCCAGAGATGGCATTGGCATATGGGATACAGATAGTATTGAATTTCATTTCAGTAAAGATAGTAAAGTACTTCTGATGGAAGTACCCATGGATGTATCATGATCAAAACTAACTATTCTATCAATCAAATATTACTAATCAAAGGAGGCTAAGAATGCCTACAACTCAATGGACTATTGATCCTAATCATTCGGATGTTTCTTTCAGAGTGAAGCATATGATGATCTCCACTGTTTCAGGGCATTTTGAAAACTTTGATGCGATGATGGAGTCTGATGGTAATGACTTCACCAATGCCAAAATTAATGTGAGTATTGACATAAACTCAATTAATACTAAGAACACTGACCGTGATAATCATTTGAAATCTCATGATTTCTTTGATGCTGATAAGTTTCCAAAGATGACATTCTCTGCCAGAACCTTTAACGGTCAAAAACTCATTGGCGACCTAACCATAAGGGGAATTACTAAAGAAGTAGAACTAGATGTAGACTCCAATGGAGTAGCAGTTGACCCCTATGAACAAACTAAGGCCGGATTTGAAGCTACCGGCAATATTAACCGTAAAGATTTTGGTCTTAACTGGAGTGCAATAACTGAAGCAGGTAATATTGTTGTTTCGGATAAAGTAAAAATAATTATTGATGCTCAGTTTATACAAAAAAACTAATCCAAAGTTTATAAAACTCTAACTTTTAGTTATGAAACAAGCCCTTGCAGATCTGCAGGGCTTGTTTTTTTATAAGGTTTATGTTTTATTTTCATACCAGTAGCAAATATTAACTTTGTTATAATTATAGAGCAGAAAATGAAGGCAGTTTGGCATAAGAGATATGGTTCCGAGGAAGTATTATCAATAAACGAAATCCCTAAGCCGATACCCAAACCAGGGGAACTATTAGTTCGGATAAAAGCTGCAACTGTCAATAGGTCAGATTGTGGTCTGATCACCGGATTACCAAAAATTGTTCGTTTGAATACTGGTTTTCCTGAACCAAAGAAGAAAGTCACAGGGACAGATTTTGCTGGAATTGTTGAAGAAATTGGCCCCGGTATATCCTCCAATTTTAAAAAAGGGGATAGGGTTTGGGGGTTCGATGATTCAGGATTGTGTTCCCATGCAGAATACTTAGTAACAGATGAGTCGGCGAAAATAAAGCTAATACCTGATGGCTTTTCTGACAGAGAAGTTATTGCATCAATAGAAGGATTGCATTATGCCAGGAATTTCATCAATAAAACATCTGTAGGTTCCGGTGACAAAGTACTTGTAAATGGAGCCACAGGAGCAATTGGTTCAGCTATGGTTCAATTGTTAAAATATATGGATTCTGAGGTAACAGCAACTGCAAATACTAAAAATATTGGACTTGTAAAGAGAATAGGTGCAGATAGGGTTATAGATTGGGAGAAGTCTGATTTCACTCAGGATACTGAAAAATATGACTATGTATTTGATGCGGTAGGCAAAAGTACTTTTGGCAGGTGTAAGCCATTGCTCAAAGAAACAGGTACATATATATCATCCGAATTGGGTCCCGGTGGTGAAAATCTTTATTTGCCGATATTAACTATGATGAAGAAAGGTAAAAAAGTCAAATTTCCATTTCCTTCAGATATACCGAAGAGCATGGATCTATTACTAGAAATGCTACGCAAAGGAGCTTTGCAGCCGGTAATTGATAGAACCTATCCTTTGGATGATGCCTTATTAGCATTCCAATACGTTTTCAGTGGGGAGAAGACAGGAAGTGTGATCCTGGAAATGCAATAAAAAAAGCCCCGAAACATTTGTTCCGAGGCTGTCCTCTTTGGGCGAAAGACGGGGATTGAACCCGCGACATCCAGAACCACAATCTGGCGCTCTACCAACTGAGCTACTTCCGCCGTATTTGCAGAACTACAAAACTATGGAGAAGACTCATATTCTGCAAATTTTTTATATTTTTGGAACTGTAGATTAATAAAAGCACATATGGCAAAAACACCTAAAGATATTGTTGAAAGCATGATGGCGGGTGATTTCTTTTCCCAATGGATGGGAGTCGAAATTCTTGATACCGGACTCGGTATCTCGCGGCTACGAATGACAGTAAGAAAGGAAATGCTAAATGGTTTTGCAATATTGCATGGCGGCATTAGTTATTCGCTGGCCGATAGTGCACTTGCTTTCGCCAGTAATTCCCATGGTATAATATCTGTTTCTACCAATATATCAATGGCCTACCCTACAGCAGCCAAAGAAGGAGATGTTCTTATAGCTGAAGCCAAAGAAATATCAGTAACCAAAAAGACCGCTATCTATGATATATCAGTGACGAACCAGGATAACCAGACAGTTGGTCTGATGCGCGGAACAGTATACAGAACAGGAAAAGAACATTGAGTAATACTGAAGCAAATAATCAATTTGTTGCATTTCTAAGAGGTATTAATGTAGGCGGTCATCATAAACTACCTATGGCTGATCTGAAAACTGAATTAAAAAAGCTAGGGTTCGATAATCCAGTTACGTTACTTAATTCAGGTAATGTAATTTTTAGCTCCAACACCAAGAGTGCCTCTGAATTGGATAGGATTATCTCGCAGCATCTGGAGGAGGTTTTCGGTTTTCCTGTTCCAACTATCGTAAGAACAGCCAAATCGGTTCTTAGATTAACCGATACTAATCCATTTAAAGACATTGAAGTCACTAAAGATATTCGTCTTTATATTACTTTCCTGGGTACTGATATCAAAACAGAAATGAAATTTCCCTGGTTCAGTCCTGATAAATCCTTCAAAATTATTGACATAATCGAAGGTGTAGTAGTAAGTGTTCTGGATTTAGCCGAATCAAAAAGCCCAAAGGCTATGGCAGCCCTGGAGGAACTGTTCGGAAAAGACGTTACTACAAGAAATTGGAATACTATCCAGCGTATATGCGGAAAGATTTCCTTACCATAAGCTGACTAATTGCAGTTTTATATAGTGACTCTTAGCCACGTATATTTTAGTAGAAACGAAAGCAAGAAAAGAGCGAGGGCGCCTATAACCAGAGGCTCAAAATGCTCGGAATACTTACGGAAGGAAAAAGTTTCTATTTCAGTTTTTTCCAGCTGATCTATTTCCTTATAAATCTCCATCAGCGTTTTAGTATCAGTAGCCCGGAAGTATTGTCCATTTGTATTTTCTGCTATTGCTTTCAATGCTTCTTCATCTACATCTACCGGAACATTTTGATACTTAACACCGAAGCGAGTTTTAAAAGGATATGGAGCTTCACCCCTGGTACCTACACCAATTGTATACACCTTAACCCCAAATTCCTGTGCTATCTCACTAGCTGTAATAGGATCGATAAATCCAGTATTATTCACTCCATCCGTAAGTAGAATAGCTACTTTACTTTTGGCTTCACTTTCTTTCAACCTGTCTATGGAAGTGGCAAGTCCCATGCCTAGCGCAGTCCCATCTTCTATTGTTCCTGTTTCCAGCTCGGATATCAGATCAAGCACTATACGGTGGTCTATAGTTATTGGCGAAGCTGAGTAGCTTTCGCCAGCAAAAACGACTAATCCAATGCGGTCATTTTGCCTACCTATTACGGGAGCTTCCTGTTCATTCTCTTCTTCAATTTCTTCATCATTCTCAAAACCAGTGATAAACTGAGAAGCAGCTATTTTGGCGGCTTCGAGTCTGTTCGGCTTTAAATCCTCGGCTAGCATTGAGCTTGATATATCTATTGAAAGAACTATATCTATACCCTCAGTTTTTCTCTGTTGAGTATCGGTGGAGCTACGCGGCCGGGCAAGAGCTACAATACATAATGATAATGATAGAAGCAATAATACAAAAGGTACGTGTAATAGTCTTTGTCTGAAAGTCCTGGGCAATGACAGGGCAGTATCAGTAGTAGGTAGAGAAATTGAAGCTCGGTTCTTGGTAGATTTTCTGTAATACCCCCAAACAACTAATGGCAATAGAAGTAGGAGAAGAAACGCTTCAGGATTAGCAAATACAATATCAGATGGCAGAAAAAACACTATGTATTTCCCTCCGATTTGATATTATTATTTTCATTTCTGGTGGCAGAGGTATTTTTTACAAAATTGCGAATACATTCTATAGGCTCGGTGTTCTCATCAGCGACAGGAGTATATTTAGCAAATTTTATTAAATCGCCAGTCTCCAGCCACTGAATCACCTGAATCCATTCTTTACTTGCTATTTCAGATCTTTCGAACCACTGTTTTAGTTCTCGTGTTGTCAGGTCAGTGGCATTAACTGAAAATCGTGATTCCAGATAAACTCTGGTTATATCGCTTATTTCTGTATGATGAAGTTTATATCTGTTATCCTTCCAATAAGCCTTCTTCTCAAGTTCTTCCAGCCTACGCAGGGCAATGACATGAGGCGGTAACGATTTGGTCATCGTTGCCATATTTACCGGCTTATTTCTTATATGCTTGTTAATAAAATAAGCAGCCAATATGATGATTACAAAAGCAAGAGCCCATATAACAATCCACCACCAACCCCAACTATATTCATAACCTTCTATTTCCTTGATATCTTTGATCGGGGCAGTAGTATCGACAGAAACAGCAGCAAAACCAAGCGTAAACCCCGGAGCTTTCACAAAATTAGGATCCTCTAATCCGCTCCGGGTATATGATAAAATTATTTCAGGTATCGTTACTATAATCGAGTCATACGCAGAAAGGGTAAAAGTCCTTGAATATTCCATCAGGTCACCTTTCAGGGTGCTATCCGTTTCCGATTCACTTATCAGTTCTAAGCTACCCGTACTATCGGCAAAAATAGGCCAGTTAATTTTCGAACCAGGGGGTAGTTCGGTTTTTACTTCTACAGGTACCCAGTCACCAATTAATCCACCGTCACTATACTTGGTAATTATCAGTGTATCAGCTGCTAAGTATTGAAATATATTCAGAATGAGTAGAGGAATCAGTAAAAGTCTTACTTTGTGCATAATTCTTTGCTTATTCTTGTTTTAGCTCTTAGCCAGCGCATTTATGAATCCGCGCGAATCCAGAGTATTTATAATATCCGATGCAGAAAGCCAACCCTTTCTTGCCATTTTTACGCCATAATCTACGTGAAAAATGCCTAAAGTGTTATGAGCATCAGGGTTGATACTGAATCTGATACCCTTAGTTTTAGCTTCTTTGATATACTCAGAGGGTAAATCAAGCCTGTAAGGATTAGAATTAATCTCTATTATCTTGCCATATTCAGCTGCTGTATCAATGATCTTAAGCATATCAAATTCATAGCCTGGCCGTCTCAGCAATAGCCTGCCCGTACTGTGACCCAGTATATGGAGATAAGGATTTTCAAGAGCTCTTACTAACCTGTCAGTTTGCTGCTCTGGGTGGAGATCAAACTGTCCGTGGATAGAGCCTATAACTGCATCGAAACTAGCCAGGATATTATCAGGATAGTCTAGCGAGCCATCAGGTAAAATATCTGATTCGATTCCTTTTAGAATTGTAAAGCGACCCCTGAATTCATCATTCAATTTGTCAATTTCCTGATGCTGATGTCTGATCCGCTCTGGAGTCAGTCCACCGGCATATGCTGCCGTTTGGCTATGATCAGTCACTAACATATAGGTCATGCCTCTGGCCATTGCAGCCTCAGCCATTTCTCTTGTTGTATTCTTACCATCACTCCAGGTGGTATGCATATGAACAAGACCGCGGAGATCTTCATTTTTTACTAACTCTGGTAGATAGCCATTAGCAGCGAAATGGACAGTCTGCCCTTCACTCCTTATTTCTCTAGGTATAAATTGGAGTCCTACCTTGTTATATATGTCTTCAGTATCCTGAAATGTGATTTTCTTGTCACCCTTGTAAGGAAGATTCTTTTCAAACTTCCAGCCAGTATCTCCTAAATAAGAAAGATATGCTTCCTTAAATTCTCCTTCCATAGACTCTTCATGTACCGTCCAATGAAAATCTTCGTCTTTAGTTATTATGATAGAGAGTTTAGGTCGTTTCTTAGCTGCAACAATTATAGAGTTATTCGGATCATAAATACCGTTTACAGCAACTTCAATATTCCGAATTGCTTCATTCTCTTTTACTGCTACAACAAGCCGTATTTCGTCTACAGTTTCCCAGGCTAAAGATATCTGACCAGTGATTCCTACTTTAGTTACACCTTCAATTGCTAGTAAGGATTTTGCATGAATATCTGCCTCTTCAATAGCAGTAGAAAGTAATACATGATCTGATTTCTTTTTGACAAACTGTAGATTTTTGTTGATACTACTTATCGTTTTAGCACCGAAACCTTTGAGTGATGTCAGATTGCCATTCTTGATACTTAATTCTAAACCATTCAGATCTATTACCCCTAATTCCTTCCATACTTGGGCAGTTTTTTTAGGGCCGAGTCCTTTAAGCTGTGCCAGGGATAAAAGTGATTCGGGTACTTCACCCAGTACTTTGCGATAGAAAGCGAGGCTACCTGTTTGCTTGTATTCTATAATTTTTTCAGAGAGAGCCTTGCCTATTCCATCTATTTCCTGGAGCTTTTCAGCTGTGGTGGCATTAGCTACAAAATCAGTCCTACGACGGATAATGTCTGCGCCATCATTGTATGCCTTTGTTTTGAATTTATTTTCACCCTTTATCTCAAGAAGAATTGCTGCTTCTTCTAGCATACGAGCCAATCTATATAGGTCAATCGCCATCGTTTTCTATTATCTAGTGTATATCTGGTCAGATGTATATACGTAATGAAGACATTTTGTTGTCACCAAGTGAGACAATTTGCTTAAAACTAAGTCTATAAGATATAAAACGTAATCATATCGAAAAAAATCTTGACAGCAAGAGGTTTGCACTAAACAATGAACAATCGTCCACTATTCAATGAACTCTCAACACCACTTAATGCAATATTAGCTTCAGTGGTCCTCGGGTGTTTACTTTCAATGCTGCTTCTTGGCAAATATATGAGCGATAATACACTTATTGTTGTATTGATACTCGAATTAGCATCAGGAAGTCTTCTGGGTATAAATTCATTACTGATTTTGCTTAAGAAAAGTAATAATGGCTAATGCCTATCTTTTCCGCACAGAATCAATGAAAGAAGTCTTGTAGCTATAAAGGAACAAGACAGCTATAGCTATAAAGTTTAAGACATAGATAGCCCATACATGGATATCGAAAAAAACAAAAATCAGGAATAAAGCGATTCCATAAATGAATCTTGCTACTCTGGTTCGCTGAGCAAACATTGCTATACCAGAAAATAAAACTAAAGTACCTATTGCCAGATAGCCAAAACTAGCTTTTGCAATATCCATAGGTATTCTTCCATCAGCCATTGGTTCGATAGCTCTGCTGGCATCAGCCTCTACTTGTTTCCAGGCCCAATCAGCGTCCATATAAAAATAGATGTTTAAGCCTACCAGCAACAGGATACCAACATAATATATAAGCTCTTCTCTTTTCATACTATGCTATACTATCCGTATTTAAAATACTCTTATTTTAAGATCGACTTAATTTCGCCCCAGTAAACACTATGGGCCGCGCTTTATATTTTTCCGAAAAGATCTACCATATCTAGTTTTTCCCAAGGGAAAATTGATCTGCCGAAGTGACCATAGCTGGCTGTCTTGCGGAAAATTGGCTTTCTGAGCCCAAGTCTGTCAATAATTCCCTTAGGTGTCAGATCAACATTTTGCTGTATAAACTTTTCTATCAAACGGTTAGAAAGCTCAGAGCTATTATGAGTATCGACAAGTATAGACGTTGGTTCGGGTACACCAATAGCATAAGAAAGCTGTATTGTAACCTCATCAGCCAAGCCGGCAGCTACCAGATTTTTGGCTATATGGCGAGAAGCATAAGCAGCCGAGCGATCTACCTTAGTTGCATCTTTACCGGAGAAAGCCCCCCCACCATGAGGCGCTCTGCCGCCATAGGTGTCAACAATAATTTTTCTGCCTGTCAGGCCGGCATCGCCATGCGGCCCCCCTATCACAAACTTGCCCGTCGGGTTTACATGATAAATAGTGTCGGCATCGATATACTGCTCAGGCATTACTTTGCTTATAAGATGCTCTACTATATCAGATTTTATTTGGGAATGCGATACGTTATCATCATGCTGAGTAGATAGCACCACCGTATGGCAACGCTTTATCGAGCCATCTGCATTATATTCAAACGTAACCTGGGCCTTTGAATCCGGCCTCAAGTACGTCATTACTTGTCCTGACTTTCTGATGTTTGCCAGCTCTTCTACCAGCTTGTGAGAATACATAATCGGGGCTGGCATTAGCTCTTCGGTCTCGCGGCTGGCATAGCCAAACATTATACCCTGATCGCCCGCACCCCCGGTGTCTACCCCCATAGCTATATCAGCCGACTGTTGGTTAATAACATTGATTACCGAGCAAGAATCAGCATCAAAACGATAATTAGGCTTGTCATACCCGATGTCCCTTATTACCCCTCTGACCAGCTCCTGGATATCCACATAACCATCGGTGGTTATTTCGCCACCAACCAAAAGCATTCCCGTAGTAGTAAAACACTCACAGGCCACGCGGCTATTTTCATCATTTCGGAGCATTGCATCCAGCACCGCATCAGACACTTGATCACATATTTTATCCGGGTGCCCCTCAGAGACAGATTCTGAAGTAAAAAGGTATGTATTTGTATCAGGCATTATACTTTTTCATGTTTTGAACTAAACAGAATTATAAAATAAGTATTCCGCAATACTAATACGAATATTGTAAATCTTACATAAAGTAAGGATGTCGTTAAATTAGAGGAGGTCTTCCCTCACTTCCCGATGCAGAAACCGGCAAATAAATTGTTGAACAACTACTTTTGAATATCTATTAATAGATTGATAACTTCATCAAGATGATTAATATTGTCAATGTTTATACGAGCACAATCACCGTTATAGAATCGTTGTACACTTTCACCCAGTGTTGAAATAGTATACCCTTTTATCTTTTCTCTTATAACTTCCTCACTTTCTAATGCGACCAGTCCAATTTTCTTTTTCCTGATTTGCAAGAAAGCGAAGTTTCGTTTTTTGCGAAACGAGATGTAATATCGCTGCGGATTAATCTTGAAGGCTGATATTTTTTCTATCAAGGCACTCTTTAAGGCGTGGTAGATCTCTTTGGTTTCAGGTGTTATACCTTCTAAGTGGTAACCTTCAGTATAAACATTGGTCTTACTTTCGTCTTGCTCGTTAGTGATAATATCAATAGTGTCAATATTTTCAAATTCAGGTGATAGACTCAGAATATAATCTCCATTATATTCGTATTGTTTTAGCAAAGAAAGCTTTACCATTTTGCCCCAGGTATCACTATAGGTGCTTATTATTTCAGGAAGTTCCTTTTTATCATTGTCAAGAATTAGCAGAATGTTTTGACTATTTTCTATCGTGTCCTTGATGAATTTGAAGAGTTCCTGATTCCCTATTGTATCTATAAACTCCTTTTTCAGGTTGGCATCTGTAGTGACTGTGTTATATATTTTTCCGATGAGTTCATTTTGGCTTTCAAGGTTTTTGAAAAAAGCGAAAAACTTAGTGATTTGCGGAAAGATATGGTTGTAAAAACTGTGCTTTGCCAGCTCTACCTCAATCAAATAAAACTCAGGGTTGTTTGGGTCTTTAAGGTCAAACAAGAAAGCATCTGGAATAGTGCCTCCTAAAGCCTTATTATCAATTTTCCGCTTAGCATCTATCAAAATGCTTTTTCTCCCAAAGAGACTTTTAGAATTAGCGAAAGCCAAAGCTTCAAAGTCTTTTTCCCTAGAGAAGGATTTTTCAATAAATCGTTTATTGTTTAAATATAAGGCTGTTGGCATGGCTTCTGTTTCTTTAAGTTCTAAATTAGTCTTAAAATAGCAATCATTTCCTTCTAACTCACTTCCTGATGTAAAAGATTGCACAGGCTATAAATAATGAGTTTATTTATGACGAGGTACAAATAAGATATAAAAGTAAGATATTTTCCCTTTTTTAGTGTTCCACCTGTTCTTTTTAGTATTATTCCGTTGTTACCCTAGTGCTACTAAATCATTTATTGATACTTACATTTTGAGATTTTTTGAAAACCGCATAGTTGAAAGTTATGTTCTAATTTAGCAGCTTGAATTTATACGTCATGAACCGATTAAATATTTCATTGTACCAAATACCATTCACTGACAGAAAAGAATTATAGATATATATGTACGGATTAAGCCTAACGCCAGAGCAGGAAAAACTAAACGCTTTAAAACAAGCGTTACCCGAGGTATTTACAGAAGGCAAAGTAGATTGGGAAAAACTAAAAGCAACACTTGGGGAAGACATTAACTTCTCAAACGAACGCTACGTGCTGAATTGGGCAGGAAAAAGCGAAGCCTTTAAAGTATTGCAGGCACCGACAACCAAAACGCTTATACCAGCCAAAGATGAAAGCGTAAACTTTGACGAGACCGAACATATTTTTATTGAGGGCGAAAATTTAGAAGTATTAAAAGTCCTTCAAAAAAGCTACTTCGGTAAGGTGAAAATGATTTACATAGACCCACCTTACAACACAGGGAATGACTCTTTTATTTATCCTGATAAATTCTCTGAAACCAAAGAAGAATATGAAAAGCGAGTTGGCGACAAGGACGAAGAAGGCTATATGACCAAGGATGGTATGTTCAAAAAAAACAGTAAAGAAAACGGACAATATCACAGCAATTGGCTAAACATGATGATGCCTCGCCTCTATTTAGCAAAGAACCTGCTCAAGCAAGATGGTGTCATTTTCGTGTCCATTGACGACAATGAAGTGCATAACCTACGTTTGTTGATGAATGAAATTTTTGGTGAAGAGAATTTTGTTGAATCAATTATTTGGAAAAAAAGGAGTGGCCCACCAAATGATAAAATTATTGCTGCGACACACGAGTATGTTTTAATCTTTGCGAAAAGTGTTTCGGATATGGAATTAAATCTAAACGCTCGAAATGAAAAGCAACTAAAACGATATAGGAATCCTGATAATCATCCAAAGGGAAGGTGGGCTGCCGATAACTTAATGGCAAATATAAAGGGTGGTAGAGGCGTTGCTTCATTACATTATGCAATTGTAAATCCCAATACAGGTGAATCTCATTTCCCTTCATCCAACGGAAATTGGCGGTTTAATAAAGATAAAGTAGAAAAATTATTAAGTAACAATGAAATATATTTCGGAGAGGATGGAAAAGGCAGGCCTAAGTTGAAGCGATTTCTTTCAGATGTAAAAGACGGTGTGACGTATAGTACTTTGTGGGATTTTGTTCCGATAAATACCGCTGGGAGCAGAGAAATTTCCCAAACTATGGGGAACTTAAATGTTTTTGACACACCAAAGCCAACTGGATTAATCATAGAAATATTAAAATTATCCGTTAGCAAAAAAGATGATTTAATACTAGACTTCTTTTCGGGTTCAGGTACAACTGCTCACGCAGTAATGGAACTTAATTCTAAAGATGGAGGCAACAGAAAATGTATATCAATACAACTTCCCGAACTCTGTAATGAAAAAAGTGAAGCGTACAAAGCAGGGTATAAAACCATAGCAGATATCGCGAAAGAGCGCATACGCCGTGCAGGCAAAAAAATACAAGAAGAAAACCCAGATTATCAGGGCGATTTAGGCTTCAAAGTACTCAAACTTTCAGACAGTAACTTTAAGCAATGGCAACAAATTAAAGGAAATGACAAAGAAGCTTTAGAAGAGCAAATGAGACTCTTTGTTGACCCAGTTGCAAAAAATGCTACCACCGAAAATATGGTGTATGAACTTTTGCTCAAAAGTGGCAAAGATTTAAACAGCACCATAGAAGCCAAAGACGGCTTCTATGCCATTAATGAAACCGAACTCATATTGGTTCTAGAAAAAGCCAACCAGGAAATTATTGATGCAGTAATTGCAAGCAATCCGCAAAAGGTAATTGCTTTAGATAAGTTATTTAAAGGAAATGACCAATTAAAAACCAATGCGTCTTTACAAATGAGAGATGCAGGTATAGAATTTAAAACGATATAAGTATGAAGTTAACGTTTGATTCTAATTTACAATATCAGCAGGATGCCATAAAATCCATTACCGATTTATTTGAAGGGCAACCTTTAGAGGATTCCATAACGGAGTTTAAGCTAAAGGAAGAAGGCATTTTAGACTTAATCAATGGTGTAGGCAACAACCTAATTCTATCAGAAGAGCAAATCCTAAAAAATTTACGAGCTGTTCAAAAGCAAAATGACATTGAACAAAGCAAGGATTTAGATGGAATGCACTTTTCTGTAGAAATGGAAACAGGAACAGGAAAAACCTATGTGTATTTACGAAGTATTTATGAGCTAAATAAAGCCTATGGTTTTAAAAAGTTCGTCATTGTAGTTCCGTCTGTTGCCATACGAGAAGGTGTATTAAAAAACCTGGAAATCACCCACGAGCATTTTCAAAACTTGTACGATAATATTCCGCTCAATTTTCAGGTGTACGGCAGTTCAAAGGTCTCTACACTAAGAGGTTTTGCAACCAATAATAATATAGAAGTCTTAGTAATCAATATTGATTCCTTTGCCAAAGACCAAAACATAATCAACCAACCTCATTACAGAGCCAATGGAAGAAAGCCCATTGAGTTTATTCAATCAGTAAACCCAATAGTAATTGTGGACGAGCCACAAAATATGGAAACCGAAAAACGTATTTCGGCTATTGAAAACTTAAATGGACTTTGCACGCTTCGTTATTCTGCAACACACAGAAATCCATACAATCTTATTTACAATCTAAATCCTGTAAAAGCCTACGATTTAGGCTTGGTAAAACAAATTGAAGTAGATTCCATTGTAGAAGAAAATGCGTTCAATGATGCTTTTGTACAAGTAGATTCTATTAAAGCAACCAAAACAAAAGTTACTGCAAAGGTTTCAATCAACGTTAACCATAAAGGCGGTGTAAAAAAGAAATCGGTTTCTGTAAAAGTTGGAGACGACTTGTACAAACTTTCCAACGAACGAGAAATTTATTCAGATGGCTATATCATTGAAGAAATAGACGCAGCTAACAATTGTATTTCTATTTCAAACGGAAATCTTTTGTACAAAGGCGATAGTCAAGGCGGTTTGAATGATGAAGTAATGAAATTTCAAATCCTTAAAACAGTTGAAGAACATTTAAAGAAAGAAAAACGCCTGAATAAATTAGGAATCAAAGTGCTTTCGCTTTTCTTCATTGACAAGGTTGCCAATTACAGACACTACGATTCCGCAGGAAATCCACACAGAGGAAAATTTGCAGAATGGTTTGAAGAAATCTACCAGGAATATATTTCAAAACCTGCATTCAAAGAATTAGATAGGTTCCCAGTTGATGGAGTTCATAATGGTTACTTCTCTCAGGATAAAAAAGGGAAGTTCAAAGATACTTCAGGCGAAACAAAATCAGATGACGATACTTACAGTCTGATAATGAAAGACAAAGAAAAGTTGTTGAATATTGACAATTCACTTCGTTTCATATTCTCGCATTCGGCACTTCGTGAAGGTTGGGACAACCCTAATGTATTTCAGATTTGCACCCTAAACGAGACAAAATCGGACATAAAAAAACGTCAGGAAATAGGAAGAGGTTTACGATTAGCAGTTAAAAAAACAGATGATGGTAAGTTAGAGAGAACCTACGATCGGAATATAAATCGCTTGACAGTTATTGCTAACGAATCGTATGACGATTTTGCAAAAACATTACAAAAAGAAATTGAGGACGATTGTGGAGTCGAGTTCAAAGGTAGGATTAAAGATAAGCGAGAGCGGACTGCAGTCAAATACCGAAAAGGATTTGAAGCCGATCCAAAATTCCTGGGAATTTGGGAAAATCTAAAAAAGAAAACGACTTATCGAGTTGACTATGAAACACACGAGTTAATCACTTTGGCCTCAAAAGCGATTAAAGATATACCAGAGATTAAATCACCTTCCATTCGTTCAACAAAAGTCAATTTTAATCTATCGGACGAGGGAATAGAAACTATGTATGTAGGAGATAGAGTAGAATCATACAATAGTTATTCTTGGAAAATCCCAGATGTTCTAGGCTATATTCAAAGTAAAACAGAATTAACTCGCTCTACTATTCAAGAGGTTTTGAGTAAGTCAAATAGAATTGGAGATATTTTAATCAATCCACAATTATTTTTAGACTTAACCACCCAAGCCATAAAAAGGACTTTGTATGACCTAATGATTAATGGAATCAAATATCACAAGATTGGTGGAGCAGAATATGAAATGACTTTGTTTGAAGCTCAAGAATTAGAAGTTTATTTAAATGATTTTTCATTTAGAGTGACTGATACTACCAAAACGATATATGAAGAATTTGTGCCGTTAGATTCAGGAGTTGAAAGCCAGTTTGCACAAGATTGTGAGACAAGCGACCAAATAAAGTTCTATTTCAAACTTCCAAATTGGTTTAAAGTCCCAACGCCAATTGGCAATTACAATCCAGATTGGGCTCTGGTTTTTGAAGATGATAAAAAAGTCTACTTTGTTGCTGAAACAAAGGACACTGGAACACCAGAAGTTAATTTAGCAAAACTAAGTGAAGACGAACAATTGAAAATCAAATGCGGAAAAGCTCATTTTAAAGAATTTGAAGAATTAGAATATAAGGTAGTGAATAAAGTAGGACAATTAATAGAATGAGCAAACTCAATTGTACAAAGAGTAAACTAGTTTGTGGACTTAAAAATAGAATAGAAAAAGACTGCTGATAAAGTTTATAATAGATACTTCATCAATTCTCGAAGTAAGTAGAATAGTTTTTTGACTTAAACAATTATTCTGGATGATATACTTACTGCCTTTTTATAGTGTCTGATTGTGTTCACTTTGTCAAGTCCTATAATGTCAAGTTACGTCAACCACTTTCACTTATTCTCAAATTTTTCATAGCAATCATTTCCTTTTAACTCACTTCCCGATGCAGAAACCGGCAAATACATCGTTGAGTACCTGTTCACTCCATCTCTCGCCTGTAATCCAGCTAATTTCTTTGGCTGCATCGCGTATTTCATAGCCTATCAGTTCATTGCCGTCGCCATCGCTGTTAAGAATTCGAGCGGAGTCGATATGCTTTGCTGCTTTTTTTAGCAGTTCGGCTTGGCGCGCATTAACAAGTGTGTTCCCAAGGCTACCGGCAGTTTTCTCTATCAACTCAGAAAAATAAGCTATTAAGTTGTCCAATCCGCTTCCTTCTTTCCCTGAAACAAAGATATCAACCTTTTGGGTGGCAGTACTGATATCAACAAGATCCGATTTAGTCCCTACCAGTAAGATCTTCTTAGTATCACCAAAGCGACCCGAAATCGAATTATAAATATCCAGGGTTTTAGAATCATTTTCCTCGGCCAGATCATATAGCAGGACAATTGCTCCGGCTTTGCTCAAAACCGATTCAACCAATTTGATCCCCTCTATCTCGATTATATCGTCACTCTCTCTTATGCCAGCAGTGTCGTATAAATGAACAGTTCCCCCACCAATCAAAAGACTTTCTTTGATGTAGTCGCGGGTAGTGCCGGCTATTGGGCTTGTAATAGCGCGTTCCTCTCCCAGCAAAGCATTAAAAAGAGTTGACTTACCGGCATTAGGCAGCCCCACTATTGCCACATGGAGGCCGGATCGGAGTATGTCAGCAGACTTTTGTCCACTAGCTAACTCATTACACATCGCCGAAGCATCAGACAGAAGTTTGTCCAGCTCATCTCTATCAATAAAGCCTGCCTCTTCCTCAGAAAAATCAAGTTCCAGTTCCAGAAGTCCTGCAGCACGCTTAAGGTTCCTATTTACGTCTTCCAATTTTCTTTTCATACTGCCCGTCAGTTGCGAGGCAGCAAGCTTAGCGCCCTGCTCAGACTCAGAATGTATCAAATCCGCTACAGCCTCTACCTGTGTTAAGTCCAGTTTTCCATTTACAAATGCTCTCTTAGTAAACTCTCCCGGGCCCGCAGGATGCGCTCCATTGGCATACAAGGCGTCAAGTATTCTTCTATAAACAAAATTCCCACCATGGCTGCCAATTTCAATAGTATCTTCTCCTGTATAGGAATTGGGTCCTTTAAATAGAGAAAGTGTAACAGTATCTATCAGACCTTCGCTATCAGCAACCTGGCCGTAAAGTATCTTATGTGAATCCATCTCAGCTATATTCTCTATGCTCTGAGAATGAAATATACTCTGTACTATCGGAAAAGCATTTCCTCCACTAACCCTGATCACCGAGAGACCCGCTATACCCGGAGGAGTAGCCAATGCAGCTATCGTTCTGTCTATTGTATCCATTTTGAGCTTAATTAGGCTAAAGATTACTTCTTTCGTTAACTTGGAAAATGCAAATTATTCAATAAGATTATCAATGCACGACCTCCGTACACTACTTCAAGATCTTGGTATATCTGTCAAAGATATGCCAACACAACCCATTAAAATAGAAAATGTGACTGATGACAGTCGTTCCAGGCTGCCAAATGCATTATTTGTAGCAATCGAAGGGCAGCTAAATGACGGACATAAATACCTGGATAGCCTTAGTGATAACTTTGTAGCCGCAATAGTACAGAAAGATATAAATATCCGGACCAGTGTACCACTTATCCGGACAAGTAATACCCGGCAGATCCTGGCCCTTATTGCACATGCAATCACTGGTTCTCCGGCTGAAAATATACTGAATATTGGTGTCACAGGTACGAATGGTAAAACAACAGTTACATATATATTACACTATCTGTTAGGGTATCTGGGTATTAAAAGTAGCCTGATAGGAACTACTGGTATCTTCATTGGCCTAGACAAAATACCGGCGACCCATACAACTCCCTCTCCAATTAGGTTGGCTGAACTTTTTGGTCGATTTAAAGCAACAAATATCGAAGCCAGTGTAATGGAAGTGTCTTCTCATGCTCTACATCAACATAGAGTAGATGGAATATCATTTGCAGCTGCTGTTTTTACTAACCTTACGCAAGACCATCTCGATTATCACGGAACGATGGAAGACTATGCCAATGCAAAAAAAATGCTCTTCGACAGTTTGCAAAGTAGCTCCAAAGCAATTGTTTTCTCAGGTGATCCTGCTCATCAGACAATGATTGCCGATACACAGGCCCGGGTAGTGACTGCCGGTTTTGAGGAATCAGATAACTACTATATATCCAACTGGGAAACAGGAATAAAAGGCACCAGAATAGAAATTATAAATAATAGCAAGCTATATAATATCCAAACTCAGCTTATTGGTCATTTCAATGTGATTAATATTACTCTCGCTTTTGCCACTCTGCATTCCCTTGGCTACAAGACTGAGAAGCTCATCGATGCTGTGAAAGCCTTTGCAGGAGTACCGGGAAGAATGGAAATTATTGAGATCGAAAGTAGACAGAGTATGGCAATAGTAGACTATGCCCATACTCCCGATGCTCTGGAAAATGCACTCAAAACTCTTAGTGCCATCAAAGATAAAGCTCGGATTATCTGTGTATTTGGCTGCGGGGGAGATAGAGACAAGAGTAAAAGATCTCTGATGGGTAGTGTAGCTGGTAATTTTGCTGATATTATTATCGTTACCAGCGATAATCCTCGTACAGAAGATCCCGGTCGGATAGCCTCAGACATATTATCGGGTATCGCAAATAGAGAAGTAGAAATAGTTTTAGATAGAGCAACTGCAATTAATCAGGCAATAAATATGTCAGAACCGGGTGATATTATCCTGGTTGCAGGTAAAGGGCATGAAGATTATCAAATAATCGGTGATACCAGAATCCATTTCTCCGATCAGGAAGTTATCAGAAAATGGATCAGTCAGAGATAGCTTAATACTGGTATTTTTTGATACTAGTGCTTAAATTAACTATATATTAATGTAATACTAACAGTTTAATTACCAAAAAGGTTTATAATGAAGAGAATATTTGCTTTTGTATTGATTGCTATATTTACTACTGCTTCACTAGTAGTGACTTCGTGCGATGACGACGATGGAAACTCTCCTGTTATTCCTGATGAGAATAATACCATCGCAATGACTACCTCGGGTGAGTTAGTTACTGAAAATGTCAGTTATGATGCTCAGGCTACTACCGAAGGGCTCCTCACTACAGTCATGAGTACTTCTTCGGATCCGGCTATCCTTATTACTATTACTAATGCAGTAGTAGGCGCAAATGCAATAGATGGATTGTTCAACAATTTCTCTATTACCAGCGGTGGTAATATCTTTGCAGCTGATGCCGGTAATATCACAATTACTTCCATGACTGAAACAAATATCCAGGGTGGAATTAATGGTATTACACTAACTGCTCCTAATGGTGATGATCCTGATTTGGAAATAGTAGTAGAGAATGCTTCATTCAATATTGATTTCTGATCGAATCTTGATCAAAACATAATTAGTAAACAGAGTCAGATTTTATTCCATCTGGCTCTTTTTTTATGCCCTAAGGAAAGAAAAATTAACTTCTGATGCTAAAAAGTAGCCACACAGATAATATTGCCGAACCAACAACTATCACAGGCTCCAATACCGTATCCCAAAGAGTGGGCTCCGCCGGTGGTGTAGCCGGATTAGTAAATGAGTAGTTGGGATCATTTAGATATGGTAGATTTTCACTAGCAATTGTATCTCTATATTCACCACCTTCGATCGAGTAAGCCCCGGTCGTAGTTCCGGTAGTAATATCCTTAAATAAAATTGTTATAACAGGGTTTATTTCTCGAATAATATCTCCCGATTCGGTATCCCGAGTATAAACTACCGGAGGCTTTGCCCATGCCAATTCCACAGCTAATTTTTTGTCAGTTTTGGGATAGTTGGGGAAATCATTACCCAAAGCCAGGCTGAGCCGTGATAATAGATAAGTCTCTCCGGTAAAAGATAAAGTACTGTCAGAAATGATTGATTCCTTTAATCCGAAACCCTCTCCGGTGTTGAGATACTGAGAAAGAGAAGACTCAACAAGGGAATCTGTAACCGCAAGGTTTTTGGTCTGCCCCATGCAAAGGCAATTAGCCAAAAGACAGAAAAAGAAAAGCATAATATATCTGAGTGCAACAAGCATCTATCTAGGAATCACTTTTTTGCTTGGGGCTATTATAATTCAGTAGCATCTCAGCCAGCTGTTGTTCCTCATAAAACATACTGGGGCGTATCTTTATCGGTCTTTTACGTCCTTTTACCATCAATCTTATGATAGAATACATATCCTCGGTAAATGTCTTTTCCCGCCCCGCCTCGATAGACTCTATTTCTTCTTTCATGATTTTTTTAGATCGGATGCGATTTCTGAAAAGAAGATAGTCAGGATGAATAATAATTCTGTTGGCCTTATAAATAGCCAGTATCATAGAGATAAGAGTCAGCCCAAGTATACCAAAGAGAAGGATCGAGATCGGATCCGAAAAAGAGATACTAAATTCTCTGCCTTCCATCGTATCATTCAGAAAAGACCATACCAGCAGAGTTATACTGAAAATAGCCAGTGATTTCCAATAAAAGTCTAGTCTCGATCTAAATTTGACTGAATCTGCCATAGTTTCTCGGGTGTTTCAGACAAAAATAAACAAAGGTAACAACATATGTATTACTCACATAAGTTAAGTTCCGTCATCCTGAGGGCCGATGGCCATAAGCCATCGCTGCCAGTTCAACCGAAGAATCTCTGGTGGCTCAACCAGATCCTTCACTTCGCTCAGGATGACAATACTTATCCTGCTAGTCATTCTGAGCCCAGTTTGGGCGAAGAATCTCGAACACCTTTCTAAGATCCTTCGCTTCCTCAGGATGACTCTCAGTGTTTGTCATTCTGAGCCCTCGGAGAGGGCGAAGAATCTCTCTCAATTGTTTCCATTTACCCACATCCCTCAAATATTTAGCATAAATTTATTAAGTTCATTAAATTTCTAAGATAATATTTATACTCACTCTAGCATGAAATTGCCAGCCGATCAAAACAAGCCATTAGTGGTACTAACACCACCGCCAGCTAACCCGAAAAACTACTTAGCAGCACTAATTAATGCCATAGTAATTCGAAAAACTCTGCCAGCCGTACGAATAACACCGCCAGCTGAACAAAAGATCCTGCCAGTAGAGTAAATATGAGTAAATGTTATATAGATAGAGAATATGTTTGATTAATATGAATTATTATGAATTATTATGAATTATTATGAATAAGTTTAAAGATAATCGTATAATCTGGATAGGTGCACCTGTTGCTATATTCTTTGTCTGGATAATCTGGTATAATAATTTTAATATAATCTGCTATTTATGGCCAGACTCATATATTCCTTCTGATGCTAATGAAATAGGGGATTCATTCGGAGTAATCAATTCACTCTTCTCAGGGTTGGCATTTGCTGGATTAATAGTGGCTATTTTACTTCAAAGGAAAGAACTCAAACTCCAAAGAGAGGAATTGAAGGAAACTAGGGAGGAGTTCCATGAGCAGACAGAGATTTATCAAAAGCAAAATGAATTAATCAAAATACAAATAGAGAATGAGTATCTAATCAGAGCAGATAATATCATTAAAATCAAATTAGATAAGCTTTTGAAGTCAATTGATGATGTAGTTATTAGTACATATAGACAACCTAATAATATTAGTACTATAATATCTCAATCAATATTTCAATCATATGATGGTAGTGAAATTCTTCATAAAGGTAAAAATGCAGTTAGATTGTATTGTACTATTCTGAAAAAACTATTAGAGAGGAGCGATGATTATGAACCGATTATATCATTCTATGATGATCAACGTCATTATGTCCGACCAATTATTAATGGTATATTTTCGATATTAGAATTTATCACTACCCTAGATACTTATTATAAATCTTATGACATAAGTGTTTCAAGAATAAACGATCATATTAAAATACTTTTAGATAATGTATTAGCTAGTTTTACTGGTTATGAACTGATCATATTGTTATATCATGTAGTGTATATATCAGGGAGATATGACATGATAGATCTTATTGATCGATGGGATGTATTGAAAATGATAAATAAATATCAATTAGATTACCACACGCTAGAAATATTGAAAGAAAAGGGATACAATATTCATTCTACATAAGATTAAGTTTACTCAATGAAATGATAAGATAAGTTTCTTGAGGTTGATATCTCATCAAGAGATATCGCGACAAGTTGTTTTTCTGGCGAAGAATCTCGATCACCTTCCCAAGATCCTTCACTTCGTTCAGGATGACAATTGGCGGAGGCTTGTTTAAACTTGTCGCAATTTCATTGAGATGAAATCAACCTCTTTTCCTTATATTGTACCATCATTAACAAAAGCCGATCACTATAAGAAAATAGACAAAGACATATAATCATTAAGGTTTTAACCTACTCTTTGGGATATTACGAAAACTCCCCATTTTCACAAGTCTATGCCCAAGAGATAGGGACTCCTCCATATGCAATATGGGGGTGTTCCCATTTCTACATAGGCTTGGTGCTGGGGAGTACCACGTAATATTAGGAATGGATCAAGGACACCCCTTTTTCATGCCTGCCCGAAGATATTTTATTTATCATTTATTTAAGGAGGGCATCATGTCCACAACCATTCTATCCCAACACAATCAAATGTGGAGGGGCATATGAAAAAACTATTTATAATTCCGGTATTTATAGTGCTGGGCTATTCTTGTTGCAAGAGCAAGTGGATAAATGAGTCGGGTACTAATATACAACCGGATGGTACAAGCCATTCGTACCATACAATGTATAATGATGTAACTGGTGATTACTTCTATTCTGTTGAGATAAGAAGTCAAACCGGTACGTTAATCGGTTGGAGTCAAGGTTCATTCTTTGGAGACTGGTTCCATTATGAATGGTGGGGTTCTGGTGGTGCAGGGTCAGGAGGCAATCCCAAGGAGGCCTTATACAAGGAAGAAAAGATAGATAATATAATAGTTAAGGGAAATTATATAAGAATATCTAAGGAAATAAATCAAGCAACAATTATGATTTACAATCCGCATGGCCAGATCTTGGAAGAGATGACCGTACACGGCGGAGAAGGATATGAGTTCTCTATCAACCAATATGGAAAATTCTTTGTAACTATTATCTATCAAAACAGAATTATCACTAAACCTATTTTTATTGGAGGTGCGAGATGATTAAGATTATAATTATATGGGCATTAGTATTAAGTATATTCTTGCCAAATATGCTTCTGGCCGAAGAGATTAGCATAGTAAATGATAATCCAATAAATAGTCAGGACATAGGTACAATAACCTTCAGTAAGTTTGAGGGTTATTATAAGCATATTAATATTTATGGCAGTGAATATACATATAGTCTGTCGGCTCCGATTATTGGAAGTGTGGAGGGCATCATTATAGATGGTATCAGCAGTGATTTTGATGAAGCCACTTATAAAGTCATTCATCTGGAAAGTGATATCGATAATATGGAGAATAATAATTCTATTGTCGTAGAGATGCAGGATATTACCAATACAGAGGCTTATGGATTTCTCTATATATCCAAACAAACTGGCAGGGATTCAATGCCGCAATTTATAATTGATACACTTGTCAATTTTATCTATCCTACAATGGATAGTGTATTTGCAGCAAATGGTTGGCCACTTCATGGTAGACATCTGCTGAATGGTGGCCGGAGAGGTGCCAAGGCCTACGTCATCTCTTTCGATCAACCAAACCCTTACGAGAGTGGCTATACGTTAGCAGAGCTTGATTACGAATATATTTATCAAAATTCGGCAACTGACTACCTTGAAAAGATACTGGACACCGACCGGAATAATGAGCTGGTAGGCTTCCGGTATTATTCAGATTTAAATGTCGAAGAATATACGATCTTTATTAAGGCCAATAATTAGAAAAATAAAGAGGGAATATTAATACTAAAAAAGCCTCACCGATTAATTTCGGTGGGGCTCTTTTTGCAGTCATTCTGAGGCTTTAGCCGAAGAATCTATTATGATTCAACCAGATCCTTCGTTTTACTCAGGATGACTTTCTTCCCTAGTCATTCTGAGCCCAGTTTGGGCGAAGAATCTCCTGGCTCCCTGCATGACAGAGTAATGTGTCATTCTGAGGAGTCTTCGACGAAGAATCTCTAATTCCTCCATCCAATTGACAAATCATTCCATTTTGGGTTACTTCCATTTATAAGATCCAATTTATACTCTCTTTTTTTTCCTTTCAAATATTTTTCTCGTGAAATTGCATCATAGATATCCAAATATTCTTCATAGTATACCAACATTTTTAGTCTATACTTTTTAGAGAATCCCTCAATCATATCATTATTATGTTGATTTATTCTTTTAACCAGATCAGAAGTTACTCCAATATACAGTGTGCCATTTCTTTTGTTTGTAATAATGTATACATAGCCTTTTTTCATACTTATTTCTGCATTTTATATTGATTTCATATTTATCTACCAAGATTTACTTGTATATGTTGCAGTATCTGTTGCCTTCTGCTTTTCCCTAGGGCAATGTAGGAGTAGATCCTTCGTTTCACTCAGGATGACTTTCTTCCCCAGTCATTCTGAGCCCTCGGAGAGGGCGAAGAATCTCCTAGCCTCCTCCCCTTGAGGGGCCGATTTCATCTCAATGAAATCGCTGCAAGTTCCGAGTCTTCGAGGCGGAGGGGAACTCATCTCAATGAAATTGACAGGATATCGATTGGGCTAGAAGTTATATTCGTACGATCATAACCTTGTACCTCGCTGGCGAGGTCAGTTTCTAATAACTTGTTATTAGAAACTGGGTGTGGTTATATGGAACAACAATTCAAAGATTATTTATATCTTTACACTTTAAGTAAGTATTTAGAGAACCTTTTGTCCAATCAATCAAAACATTATAATAAGTACCTTACACCTACTGCTCAAAAGCTTAGAAAATCTATGACAAAAGCTGAGGCATGTATCTGGAAATACGTACTTAAATCCAAGCAAACCGGTTATTCCTTTAGGAGACAACGACCAATAGATAAGTATGTAGTGGATTTTTGTTGCTTCCCGAAAATGCTCATCGTTGAAATCGATGGTTCTTCACATAGTCACCGAGAGACCTATAAGAAAGATAAACAGAGACAGGTTCAGCTTGAATCTTTGGGTTACAAGATACTTCGTTTTACCAATGAAGAGGTACTTAATAATATTAATGGTGTGAAGAATGAGATAATGAGATATTTGGAATCGGAGTAACCACACCCAGAACCTTGCTACGCAAGAACCTGACCTCGCCAGCGAGGTACAAGGTTGTGTATGACAATTGGTCGTACAGCCAGTAGTTATCCTGAGATTGATATCTCATTCTCCTCCAAAACTATCCCCCCCTCCGGAGGGACCATTTCACTGAGATGAAATCGACAGGATGACAAATACTGCCCCCTTAGTCACTCCACAAATCCATCAGCAAGGTGTTTCCGCTTTCCCGCTGATACTGGTGCTGCCCGGTGAGAGTTAATAAATTCCCTTATATAAGTAAATGCATCTACTATGTCATCATGGCGGGTATCAGGGAAAAAGGTTATCTGCTGCTCAAATTCATTCAGCCAGACAGCCTCTTTTGGCAAATATACTTTGCCGGCCTCTACATAAGGCTGCATCATAAGTGCTCTTTCGTATTTTCCTTTCCGTGGTATCAGTGGCTTAGCAGGAAGTCCTTTGCTTATCATTGTATCGAGGAAATCTGCCTGAAATGAAACCTTCTCGATACCAATGGAAACCGGGCTATATTTTGAGTTGAGGGCAATCAGTCTTTTTCTGTTTTCGCTTGTGTTGCCTGGGAATATCTCGGTGTGGAGGATAATAATATTGCTTTTGTTGTCAACACCAAAGACAATTATTACGGTTTTATCCGATTCTTTTGTGCCTGCTACCGCCAGATCCATGGTGAAGTATATTCTCAAATCCATAGGGCTAATCGTCAGAGCTGTTTCTACCGATGGTTTCGCAATAGTATAGAATCCGTCAGTAATTTTATATCTTCCGAAATCAGTCAGTTTGAAGACTCGACTATTGCTCGGCATGGGCCTTTGTTGGTACAGAGATGAAAACCACGCGGAACCATTCAGCTTTTGAAACTCTTCAATCTTAGCTAAACTGTATCTATCGGGCCAAAGTGGCTGACCCACAGCCCTGCCAAGAGGATCATTCTCTTCGGCCAGGGCAGGCAGGGAGATTTGTTTAAAATATGCAGATCTTTCTTTGCTGGATATTATTCTGCCAACCAGGTCATCGGTGTGCCAGCGAGTCATCACTATAATGCAGCTGCCGCCAGGCTCGATCCTTGTATAGGCTGTTGAGCGAAACCAGTCATCCAGCTTGTCTCTGTATTTCTGAGATATGGCCTGATCACTTGACTTTATAGGATCGTCTATTATTAGTAGATCAGCTCCTCGCCCTGTTAGTGCACCTCCGGCGCCGACACATAGTATATTTGACCCATTGGTCAATAGTATGTCTGTTGATGAATTCCTTCCCTTACGGATTTCTAACCCACCCAATTGCTCACCAAAATCTCTGAAGAAATCTTGTATTCGCTTACCAAAGCCGGAGGTGAACTCCATACTATAACCCACCAGAATAATTCTGCTGCCAGGGTGTCGTGCTGCAAACCAGATGGGAAGATAGTAGGATATATATTCTGACTTTCCGTGCCTTGGTGGCATTGATACTATAAGATTCTTAGGCTCATTGGATTGTTTGTTGCTGTTCAATGCTGATAAAGCAGCTGATTGTAATAGTTCTATATGAGGGGGAATTTGATATGGGGCACGTGAATATACTTCATGCCCGCTAGTAAGTCTTTTAGCCATTTCAGCCGGGCCAATATCTGCTATATAGTCGTTTTGGTCTTCTCTTTCCCAAAGCATATCATCTGTATATTTTGTTTACTTCTTCTATCATATCAGCTAGTTTTTGAAGCCATTTGGATATAAAACGTCTGTCAGATTCTATAACTTCTTCGCGTACTTTGAAGTGTATTTCGGCCGCTGCCCGACTTCCAGCGTCAATATCAGTCGTAAGTGTTTGCGAAAGGATAGCTTTGCTTATTTCAGTATTACTGTTTTCGATTAGCTTGGTATATAGCTCTACGCTACCATGCCTGTTGGGCTCTACAAGCTGCAGATTTATATCGCTTGGTGCTATTATAACTGTATCTTGTGCCATATCTACAAGATGCGATGCCAGCTCAGTTGCTTCATCAGTGGTACTTCCCCGCTCGTATTTACCAAGCATCATTGGCATTCCATATCTTTCAGTGAATGTTACCCAGAAACGTATACCACCATTCTTGAAAGTGACTGGCCAATAGCACTTGGAAAGTAGAGCTATACCATAAGGGTTCATATAGCTACCTTTATATACCGGGAATATGAATTTATAATTAGGTACATGTTTGTCTCTCAAGTCACCTTGGGCAAAAACAGGGGGGCCTGCAGTATGGAACACGAACCATTCCTGGGGTTTAGCGATAGGAGTTGGCAGATATCCTTCGGCTGTTTCCTGCCAGATCAGTTCGATAGGCTGGTAACCATAGAGAATTGCATCTAACAGAGAATCCATGATTTCCACAAGATCAATTTTCTCCCAAAGTGCGGCAATATTTGTCGGAATATTGATGCTTGGGATAGTACCGGACAGCACACCACTCTTGCGGGATTGGACACAGCTCCATACATGGGGATCATTAAGAAGCTTTCTGTATGCGTGGAATCTATTAGTTCCTTGTTTGGCTAGTATAGTATCGGGGTTAGGCAAAATGCTCCCCTGGCCGCCAATCATCTTTTCGTATGTGGCGGCCTCTTTGGTAATATTATTCATATTCACTAATCAGTTATTCTGATTGATTGTTTTGGAGTAATTATTATTTGATGCTGCTCTATTATGGCGCTAATTGATATTCCTGATATATGTCTGTGTTGGCAATAAGGTCGATACCCAGCTTGCTAATAGTGATCCTGACAATACCTGTAGCTGTAATAATGGCATTTCCTGTATTTGATAAGAACCCTTTGAAGTCAATGTCAATAGGGTGTTGGGAGCCATCAACAAAGACTTGAGAAGACTCGCCTTGCAGTATTTGGTAGTCAAACTGAGTTAGATCGAATTTCTGATTGGGCTGATCTGCAGTGATTATTACAGTATCATGGTGATAGAGTGTAAGATTTTCCGGTATGTTTGACATATTATAAGTATTGACTACTTGGTCAATATGATCGTTGTAGATTGGCATTACAGTATCCTTTATTTAGTCGTAGTATAATGTCGCGGAGATATTGCCACCGAAGCTACCTGATCCGCGGTCGAATTCAACTCTTATAAATGCATACCTGCCGTCGATAAATTGGAGATAAGCATTGTCCCTGTTGCTTGGTCTGTCAATAGTGATTGTTCGGCCTTTGGATTTTGCACGGTAATTATTGGTTACATAGATAGTGATACTTGCATCAGCAGATCCGGTATATCCGGTCCAGTCTATCATAAGAGAGCGAGCTAGTCTTCTATAACCGAGATTACTTTCCTTTGGTAGCCTAGTGGGTACCCAGTCACTTATTCTATTCTTGTTCAGATTATGCCTATATAATAAGTTTACTTGCATTCTTCTTTATCCTATTGTTTTTCAAAATGAATAGTTCCACGATACTTGAGCCGGCCAAGTGGGTGTTGGGGATTGCGTTTTTTTAGCCAAACACCCTGTATCGGCTTACCGTTGATTATGGCTGTGGTGTTAAAACCAATAGTTTCCACCCAGAACCTATTTAGCCTCCTGGTAATTCGTTCTATATGACCCTGCCATGAACCGGGGAGTCTCCACACGATCAGGTCCCCTTTCTGAATGCTTCCATAGTGTACTCTTCCTTTTTTCCTGGCAAAACTGTAGTAGCTATTAGCTGCTCCATTTTGGGGAAGTGGGATATCGGGGCTACTACCATCTTTGGCTAGCTGAGATCTGGCAATAGCCATTGACCAGTATATTCCGGCTGCACAGTAGCTGGCAGGATAGTCTACTTTGGTACTATCGAGATATTCTCTGATCCTTACTCCCTGATTTTCCTTTGATTCTCTGACACCAATTTCCTTAAGGGCTATAGCGAGAGACATATCCGCAAGGGCTGAATCAATTGCGAGTATGTAGTTTGGTTGTGCCCGGGCTATGTATATGAATGTGAAAAGAAATAGAGAGAGAGAAATGGATTTTTTCATATCTGACCCATATATGTAGCAAGTATAGTCAGGCCCATACCCAGGTGTATTGCCAATATCAGATAGCTTTTATCGCGCGATCGGAGTGGCATGTGCTGTAGTGTGGTATGGGTTACTAAAAGAGCGAGTAACTCGAAGACTAGTACTAATCCGAGGGTGCGAAGTTCGAAGCTCATGGCTCCTATAAGTGCCAGTAGAGTGGTAATACTAATCAGTATAAGCAGCTGCACTTTATCTATGATATGACTCAGCCTGCGAATAATCGGCAGCAATATGGAAATATTAATGTCTTTGTTTTTATCCGTTGAAGTATAAATCCATGGTGTTGTCATCGAAATACCTATCCTTTTTGTTGATATTTGAAATAATTGTAGATGGAGAGTTATTGCCTGAGGTGAATCCATCTAGTGATAGGTGACCTTCGGCAATTTTCTGTAAAAGTCTGAGCGCATTATCCTTTCTTCTGATAGCTCCGGGTGGAACAATGGAATCCCTGTATCTATATTCATTCAGATAGTAGATAGTGAAGTCTATAGAGATTGATTTGAGTAAGTTATCAGTTGGGGAGGATTCGTAATCGAATCTTCCCCTAAGTGTTGCATCAATCTGACTGTCACCCATAAGACGGGCTTGTGCTGTGCGGGTCGTATCTACTACTAGTCCGTTTTCATCACCACTGAGCAAAGCCAGTTGTTCTATACTAAGCTCGGCCAGCAGGTCGTTATCATCTGAATAGCTCATGATGTGATAAGGATAGCAGGTACTATATCCCCAGAGGTTCCGGCTACCAGAGTACGGGCTAGTTTGGGCTCTGATCCGAACTGACTCTTGCCTTTGCCGTCAGAGCTGGAAGAAAGCAGTGATCCGGCGGCTAATGTTGCTGCTAATGTGATACCAACTATGCCATGTGTAGCAACCGGAAAGCTTTCTCCATCCTGGGCAGAGCTAAGGGAAATACCCATTGCTGCTTCGTTGGTAGTAGTTTCAGTGCCGGAGTAATCTATAAATCTATTGGCATTTACTGCTCCACTGGCGGTAGAGGTGAGAGTTAGTAAGGGTCTTGAAAGTGATTTATCCATAATATTATCTAATTATTGATATAAATTAATAAGTGATTTATTTGTTTAATATTGATACTAGGAGCTGGCATTTGTATTCCGTATGATGGCAGCGGCATCTCGCGATACAATACCGATACTATAATTATCAGTACAGCGAATAATTTTTCTTTTCCCTCCATTTTCAGAATAGGTGTCAACATAAGGATGGCCTTCTCGCTGGAATGTGTATCCAAAGCTTGGGGAATACTCTGAGCGATCTTTTCCATTTAGATCGACATAGGCTAGTATGATGTTATCGCCCCAGATATCTGTGAAGGTATTATTGTCTGTGGAGTGAACTGAAAGACCAGTACGGACTTTTTGCAGGCCAAATAATGATGCAAGAATGTCTTCTGTTATAATTCCTTTACCACTGTATTTTATCCGTTCTATTAGCTTAGGATGTGAGTAGAGAGCTCGTGCAGTTTTTTCACCCATTATCATTGTATTAGGAAAACGGCCAATATTGCTTCTTACAGCTGACATACCATCCCGGATTATATCAAATGGATCGGTAGGGCTGGTATAGTCATCGAAGGCATCGTTGAGCGGTACGTTGATATCAAGTCCGGCTGGATATAGTGTATGGTCCTGTGCCAGGTCGGCAGCTTTTTTTTCTTTACCGAGAGCTATAATATCGAAGAGTTCTTTGGTTACTTGTTTTTCGTATTGGAGGGCGTAGAGTGCTTCTTCGGTCTCGAGGTGGTCGACGGCCATTTCCAAGTCTTGTTCGTGGGTATCGAATGATTCCTGAGCCAGAGAGAGTGTTTCTATTCTATTGCTATCTGCTTTTGGTGCACGGGCTGTTTGTCTTTCGATGAAGGATTCTTTTCCGAAAACGGGTATTTTGACGCGCGCCTTGGATACAGATACTGTTGGGAAGAGTTCATCCCAGACGAATGTATTGTTGCGATAGCCTTTGCTGATCGATGTAAGTACCGGATCGATCATTCTCAGTTCTTCTAATTTCATTGACATGATATAATATTCTATTTAATTGTATTTATAATTAATGTATATTTAATAGTTATGCTAAATGCCGGTTATTTGGCCAAGGCACTCTTCGTAGGTTAGGCTGGGGTTTGAGGCTAATTCTTTTCGTATGGCTTCATCAAGCTGCTTCCTGTCTGTAATTTTATCAGGTGTGAATCCAAGATTGTATTCGCTACTAAGACCAGATGTTGAAAATTCTTTCTTTGTCAGGGCTTTTTCTGAGGTGGCTATTTTTTCAGCAGATATTTTTGCAAAAACATCAATAATATCATCTGCAATAGCCTGGTTCTCAATTATGGCAAGATTGCGAAAAAGGGTGTCGACATCTACCGGGGTATGGGAATAGCTGAGATCGCTGAGTTTCTCGGAATAAGATTTTATTCTGTTTTCTATTGCTATTTTTTTATTTATATCACTTAATTGATTTCTTAATTCTTGATTTTCTTCTGTAAGTGTCCGGATTGCTGTTTGCTCTTCTTCGGTCAGGTCTTTTTTATATAATTCTTTTTTGGATTGTGATGGTGTATATTCAATAAATCTTAGGGGTTGCATACCTTTGACTGCCGGTCTGGCAGCACCAAGTACACCTATATGTCGGAGCTTTCCACCGGGATCCAGTGAAATTGAGATATTCCTATATCTACCATTTCTTATGTCCCGGATTAGGGAATTATCTATGCCGGTGGCATCGGCAAACATCTTCTCTCCTTCGACTCTTAGGCTACTGATCCATCCGAGAGCCGGAGCATCTGTTTCGGGATGTCCTTTGACCAGGGGTGCCTGATATGATATATCATTCCTGACGGCTTCATTATAGTTATCGGCGATGGTTTGCAGGTCTGTTGCGGTAAATTTGGTTGCCTTACCTGCAGAATCTGTATGATTACCTGCTCTGAAAACTTCTACCCACATATTGTTTCTTCTCCTATATTTGGTTGTTAGAAATGTGGTGTTGTTTTTTTGATGAAGGCAATCTACATCCGGTGTCAGCTCATTATCCGATTATAAAGTTTAATGTTGTTGGATATAAATCCTATCAATTTTTGGAAGATGATTACTTTTCTAAGTGATATGTTACTAAGGAGAAAAGGAGTTGTTTTGATGGGTATCAAGCTGATTTATAAAAAAAATTAATTTGCTTCTAACATTGCCGGATATGCTGTGTATATGTTTATAGAATCGCGATAATAAAAACTTATCTAAATAACTATAAATAGGAGAGCAATATCATGGAAAAGCTCATAGAAATAAAAGGAAGCTTGATAGCTACATTTGCTGTGGCACTGCTTACACTAGGTCTGGCGTCTTGTGATAAACTTGAGAATGGTCCGATGGGTCCGGATGGTGAAACTGGCGACAGAGTAATTGCTGATATATTGGAACTTGAATTCGACATGGCTGCGCCTTCGGATTATGTTGAGTTTGCTGATGTAGAAAGAGATTATGCAGAGAGAAACACTCCTGTAGAAATGAGAAAGGACGGGAGAAAACCACCTAAGAGAAAACATGGAGGGATCTTTAAGGAGCTAGACTTAACTGAGGATCAGATTGCCAGCCTGAAAGACCTCAGAGAAATTCTGAAGAACTGTGTAGATGAGGCTATGGCGCCTATCAAGGTAGAGAGAACTGTAATTATTACGGAGGCTAGAGAAATTCGAAAAGAAATACTTATCTCGGTAAGAGAAGAGCTGTTGACCAGAGACGAGGCTCATATCCAGATTAAGGAGTTGAATGAAGATGTAAAGGAAAGACTTGATGCTTTAAGACCGGATGTTGATCCAAGATGTGATTGTTTGAAAGAGTTTCATGATGCATTTGCACTTATATTGTCTGATGAGCAATTAGCAATGTGGAGAGAATTTCTGGCTAATAGTGAAGGTGGACCTTGTAATCCAAATGGTGAAGATGGCGATGACGAAGATGGTGATGACGAAGATGGCGATGACGAAGATGATGATGACGAAGATGATGATGACGATGATGATGAAGATACAAGGGGTTAAGCCCTTTTGTAAAGAGTTGGCTAATGGCTATCTCTCAAAAGGGAACCCTGTAAGGCCTTAGTCCAGCTTCTTGGAGTAGCCCGCCGGATATTTCCGGTGGGCTACTTTTATAATTGTGTGTTACGAAGGATACCAATAGATTTGTTTTGGTTATAATTTTGAATTATGGTGATTAATAGAGATGAATACTAAAGAGGAATTACTGAAGCATTTATATTCAAAACCACGGGGTGATATTAAGCCCGGCCTGGAGCGGACTCTTCAACTGGCCTGGTATCTTGGTAATCCTCATACGAAGTTTTTCAGTATTCATATAGCTGGTACTAATGGCAAAGGGGCAACAGCAGCGATTACTGCTTCCATAGTTAGGGAAATGGGGCACAAGGTAGGGCTCTATACTTCTCCTCATATTCTTAACTTCAATGAGAGAATCAGGGTAAATGGCGAAGCTATTTCTGATGATCATTTGATCGATATTTATACTGGCTTTATTGAGTATGCAGATAGTATCGGAGCTACTTTTTTTGAGATCACTACTGTTTTGGCTTTTGAATACTTTGCCAGGCAAGAGGTAGATATTGTGATTGTGGAAACGGGCATGGGTGGCAGATGGGATTCTACTAATATAATTACACCACTTGTTACTGCGATTACTTATGTTGGTCTGGATCATCAGGAATACCTGGGGGACCGTATTGAGTTAATTGCTCTTGAAAAAGCAGGAATAATTAAGGAAGGTGTGCCAATAGTTACTTATGCTGAGCCCCCTGCTTCTGATATAATAGAGATGAAAGCCGAAGAGAAATCTGCACCTTATACTAATATCCTGGGGGCTCAGACACTTCAGGTTACGAGTGCTTCGAAGAGGGAAGTGCGCTATACAGATCGTGAGATAGGGCTTTCTGATCTGTATTTTCCTTTGCCTTATTCGGCGGGTCTTTTGAATTTTTCTTTAGCACTATCGATACTTAGAGCGGTACCATGTGGTGCGAATTTCTCGGAGGATCATATTAGGCAGGGACTGGTTAATATGACTAAGAACTCCGGTTATATTGGCCGGATGACCCCTTATGTGATGACTAACCAAGGTAAAGAGGTGTCGGTGTATCTGGATACTGCACATAATCCTGATGCTTTTGAAATGCAGGCTGAGGAGTTGAGTAGAGTGTATGGAAAAGATGCTCAAGCAATTTACATACTGGGAATAATGGCTGATAAAGATATAATCGGTTGCCTAGAAGTAATTGAATCGAAAGTTGGGAGGTTGTTATTATATCGGCCGCAAACGGAACGAGCTGCAGCGCTTCAATATCTTGAAAAACTTGTTTCTGATAATGGAGGACTTGAGGATAAGTACATGGTAATTGATAACGATGACCCAGGTTATGTCCTTGAGACAGCACTTGAGATTGCTGCTGAGGAAGGATTGCCAATTATTATAACGGGGAGTTTCTATACGGTTGAGGTGTTTTTGCCTCTTATATCAGGCTGAGCAGCAATGTTTGAATACTAAAGGTATAGTAAACCTGCTCTCGAAATTATGCTGTTTTTAGCCTGAGTTGATAGATACAAATGGTATAGCAAATACAATACGTATTGTATGTAGTATTAACGGTCTAGTTTCAGCATATCGATAAGCTCTAGCAAGGACCTTCCGATTTTCTTTTCGTAGTCATCATTAGGAAGATAACTGATATTTTCTTCTTTGACATTATTATAGCTGCGATACATATCGCCTTCACCACTTATCAACCAATTGATATTACAGTTCTTGTTATGAAGGAACTCAATCATATTAGGCTTAATGGAGTTTCTGCCATTAAGAATATGGTATGCATAACTCTCGCTAATGGCAAGATCTCTAGCCATATCGGTAACAGAAATATTAGAGCTCTTGAGAAATGCTCTTATTCTATCGCCTAGGCCTTTCTGCATATATCTCCGATAGCAATATTATCTTATTTTAGACAAACAATAGTTAACGTATTGTTTTTTTGTATTGTAACTGTTATATTTGTCTAATTGGGTTACAATTGAGTATAATTTGTATGGACGGCAAATTTAAAGAAAAAAAGGACAACGACGCAAGAAGGTATTATTACAGCGGGTGGGCGGAGGATGCCTCAAGATATTTTAAGAAAGACCGCCGAACTATTTATTACTGGCACACGAGACCGATCGAAAGCGTTTATCACCGAAATAATAAGGACATGCTTAATGCATGGCTTGCTAAGGTATGTCGAGAGAAAGGCGTGGGGTACGTGTCGCATATAAACTACCGGTATGCCAATGAAGAAGAACAAGGAATTGAAAACGCCTGACCCAACAGCCTTTGCTATGGGAATTTTTACTGATAAGATTTCAGTTACTAAGAGACAAGAAGATTTTTATGACCCCAAAGCTGAGCTGGTTGGGGAGTTGGAGAGGGTTAGAACTGTCTATAAGATGTTTACTGATTATAGAAATTTGTATGGAGTTCTATATGTGGAGGGTTCGATAGCTTTTTTGCAAAATCTTATAGCTGATATTGAAGCGAAAATAGAGACTGGCGGACCTGAGGAGTTAGAGAATATGTTGGAGATCCTGGTAAGGGTCTGAATGGGAAGGTTTTTATTTTTTGGATGTAGTAGCATTTTAGCTACTAGATTCGCGCTACAGCTACTTATATCGTCAATTTTTGCTATTTTTGACGATATAAATAGCTGTGTGGTCATATTATGATTGAAAAAGTTAATATCAAGGATTTTATCGCTGGCAGCCTAAGAAGTCAGTATCAATATGAATCTTTTACCCCATCTTTTATATATAAAGAATGGCTTATAGATGATCCGTCTCTTAATACAAAGTTGTCCTATGCGGATAGGTGTATTGGGGAGCTAAATGCTTTTTCGCAAATGGTGCCGGACATAGATTTCTTTATTAGTATGCATGTGACCAAGGAGGCAACTAAATCGAGCCGAATAGAGGGTACTAAGACCAATATACAGGAGGCACTTGAGGAGGAGGAGGATATTGATCCGGAAAAAAGGGATGATTGGACAGAGGTAAGAAATTACATTGATGCTATAAATTTCTCAATTGAGCAGTTAGAGAGGTTACCACTTTCTTCAAGATTAATTCGTGAGACTCATGGGATTCTGATGAGAGGAGTGAGAGGCGAAAGAAAAACTCCGGGGGAATATAGAAAGAGTCAGAATTGGATTGGGCCATCTCTGAAATAAGCCATTTTTGTACCTCCTCATGAATCTGAGCTGAATGAATTGATAAGTGATTTTGAAAAATTTATGAATGATGAGGTTATTTCAGTACCTCATCTGATCCGTATAGCTATTCTACATTATCAATTTGAAACGATACATCCTTTTCTTGATGGAAATGGTCGGATGGGCAGATTGCTAATAACTCTATATTTGGTAGATAAGGAGCTACTGGCAAAACCATCTCTTTATCTTTCAGATTTTTTTGAAAGAAATAAGGGGTATTATTATGATAGTCTGACTATTACCAGGCAAACTAATAATCTAAGGCAATGGATTGATTTTTTTCTGGAAGGAGTTATCGAAACATCAAAGAATTCTATTGGTGTATTTCAGGAAATACTTCTTCTAAAGTCGAAATTAGAAAATGAATTATTGCCAAAACTTGGTTTGAGATTGGAGAAAGGGTCTGAATTATTGAGACATTTGTACAGAAGGCCAATTATTAATGCTAATTATGCTCAGAAAATCTTGAATACATCACTTTCTACGGCGAGCCGTCTGGTAAAGGATATGGAGTCGCTAGGAATATTAAGAGAATATACGGGGTATGGCCGTAATCGCAGATATATTTTTGATGATTATCTGAAGTTATTCAGTGATTAAAAAAAGCCGAGACAGTTGTCTCGGCTTTTTTTATTGTCAGATCTGGAAAGGAATAATATCTTTTTAATTTTTCTTAAGATCAAAAATACTGTCTTCTACCTCGACATTGAATTGGTATTCGTAATCTATCTTGTTTGAGAACATGGGAGAGTCAATCTCCATATTCATTGGCAGAAGTATATTTCCTATTTTTTTGTAATTCATGAAGGTAAATTCGGCTTCCATATTGCCATTGGGAGCTTCTACAATTTCTGTATACCTTTCTAGCAGATTAGTTTCGGCATCAAAATAATATGTTTGTGTTTTGCCTGAAGGCATTACAGCTTTGACCAGAATCTTACCACTTTGTTCACCAAGGGTAGTGAGTTTTGCATCCGACTTAGTAAGATTGGCTACAGGGAATAGCGTTTCCTCGATAATCATACCTTCTTTTTCAAGGCCGATTACCGGGCGGGGAATACCGTTAGTGGATACATAGAGATCTTTACCATTGTAAAGAGCACGCTGTTCGTATACAGGTAGGGCGAGTTCTTTGAAGAATCGGCCATCTTTCATTTTATATGATCTGATTTGCCCCTTTACAGTATTTCCCTGCATTGTAAGTGAGACTTTACCCATTGCCTGCAGGTTAGAGACTTTGTCTAGATTATCCTGGCCGCCAATGGCATTAATATAGTCTTTGAGAATTTCTTCGGGGGAGTCGCTAATCTTTTTGAGCAGTGCATCTTCACCACTTTCTGGCATAATATCAGTATTGTAGTCATATATTTTGCCGAATTGCTTTAGTGATTCTCTTACTGAGGGATCGCCTACAACTACTAAATAAGATTTCTCGGGGAGGAGATATTTTCTTGCTGCTTTTTTGATTTCAGATGCAGTAAATGCTGCTTTTCGCTTTGTAAAATCTTTGGCATAATCTGCCGGCTGACCTTTGAAATATGCATTTTGGATGATATAACCAGCAAAGGAGGGGTCTTCGAATGCCATATTGTAATTACCGATCTGGTATTTTTTCATTATTGCTAATTCGGTAGTTCCCGGACCATTCTGGGCTAAGTCTTTTATTTCGTTTTGGATAACGGTAACAGCCGAATCAGTAACTTCATTTCTGACATCGCTACCAGCCATCAGGTAATTGAAGAGTTTGTAACTAGTAAGTGTACCTGTAGGCGAATAGGTATATGAATGCTTTTCTCTTAGGGTCTTAAACAATCTGCCAGAGAATCCACCAGATATCACACCGGAGGTTAGATGCAAGACTTCTCTGTTACGGTCTGTATACTTTGGTGCAGGAGATAGATATCTGATCGATGACTGTACCGAACCAGGACGAGGTATGAAATAGACACCTAATGGCTCTGAATCAGCTTCGGGGATTGATGAGAGATCCTGAGCCTTTCCTGACCATTCGGAAAGGAGTTTTTCTAGTTTGTCCTTTATATTGCCAGCTTTGATATCACCAATAACCAGTAGTGATCCATCGGCAGGTTTGATATACTTCTGAAAATAATCTTTGACATTATCAATCTGAATCTTAGAAACATCATTTTCATCCATTGTCTGGGCGTATGGATGATTATTACCAAATATTACTTTCTTTGATAGCTTTGAGGCCATGGATCCCGGATTACCTTTCTGAGATTTCAGATTGGCCAGCGCTTGCGGTTTAAGCTTTTCTAGTTCTTCTTCCGGTAGTTTTGGGTCAGTTAGTATTCCTTTTAGTCCTTCCCACATTATATCTTGGTGAGCTGTAAGTGAGCTTCCGGATATGGTGAAGCTTTCCGTGCTGGAGCTTGCTCCGATGGCAATTCCTTTGCCATCCATCATATCGGCAAACTTACGAGCATCAATATTGCCATAGCCTTTTGTCAGAAGAGAAGATAGAAATCCAGCTTGACCGGGTATCATGTCGAAAGCATCACCACCCGGTAATAGAAGCCTAAACTCTACAATGGGTGCTTCGTTATCTTCAACTACGAACAGCTTAAGACCATTGCTAAGCTTGTATTCTTCATAATCAGGAAATTCGAATTTGACTTCATCCAGTGGTGCGGGTTTAACTCGCGGATCAAATTCACCCTCTTGCGCAAATGTGTTTATACTCATACTCATTGAAAAAGCGAACACGCCAAACGTGATAGCTGTCTTTTTGATCATTTCATTTTTTAAGAATCTGTTCATGTCGCCTTACTCCTTTTCTTCGCCGGGAAGATAAGTGAGGACGACCCTATCTTTAGCACCGAAGTATTTTTTCGCTACTTTTTTGATATCGTCTTTAGTTACAGATAGGTAGTTGTTTATTTCAGTATTTATTAGTGATGGATCACCATAGTAGCTCTGATAGCGTGCCAGTGACATAGCTTTTTCTAGTACATTCCTGTTGGATTGTGCTTTGTCCATGATAGTTATATTCTTTACTTTTTCGAGTTCAGCATCTGTGATACCCTTCTCGATGACTTCTTCTATTAGGTCGTCAATTTCTTCTTCAAGCTTCTCAGGATCATTGCCGGGGCTTGGGATGCCAACTATAAGTGCGGCTCCTGATTTTTCTAGTGCTAATGGTATAAAAGATGTTTGTACAGCCAGTTGTTCTTCGTCTACAAGTTCGCGGTACATACGTGAGCTTTCGCCGGCAGCCATAACAGTAGTCAATAGTTCCATAGCATAATGATCTTTGGAGCCGAGCTGCGGTGCGCGATAGCCTATGAAGAGAGCCGGGAGTTGCGCTTTCTTGTCATAAACGGTTGCTCGTGTTTCGCCCTTGAGTGGTTTCATAATAAACTCACTCCTGACGGGTTCCGGAGCTTTGGGGTAATTACCAAAATACTCACGGACGTATTGTTTGGCGTCGTTTATATTGAAATCACCAGCTAAAACGAGAGTGCCATTATTTGGCTGATAGAAGTTGTTATAGAATTCCTGAAATTCTTTTATTTTGGCATTATCAATGTGCTGTGCTGACCCGATAGGAGTCCATGAATAGTTGCCTCCGGCAAATAGTCCATTCATCATTTTTTCGAGCATAGTGCCATAAGGCTGATTATCGTATCGGTTGCTTCGCTCTTCTTTGACTACACCTCTCTGGGTTTCAACACCAATACTTTCTACTTGCAGGCGCCTCATCCTGCTAGATTCTATCCACAGGGGTAGTTTTATTTCATTTGAGGGTACAGTAAATTTATATACTGTTTCATCGAATGATGTATGAGCATTAAGATTACCACCAATGGCATTGATATATTCAGGGATTTTGGCCCTTTCTATATCATCAGTAGCTTCAAACATAAGATGTTCGAAGAAATGAGCAAACCCGGTTAGTTCAGGGTTTTCATCGCGCGAACCCACACGGTAGTGGAGTACACATGATACAACAGGCGCGCTTTTATCTACATGATAGATAACATGCAGACCATTTTCGAGGGTTTCCTCGGTATATTTGATTTCCGCCGCTTTGGCGGTAGAATGGCCAGAGATTGATCCAGATACAGACATAGCCGCCGCCGCTAGAATAATTGAATATTTACGAAACATCATACTCCGGTAGGTATGTTAATTTGATTTTGCAAAGTTAAGCAATCAGGGAAACCCAATATGGCTAGGAATCCAAGATAATCGCATTTGATATGCTAACCACATAATACGAATCAGTACCGGGGGTTGTTTTGAGAATGAGGAATTCGAAGAATGGTCTGAACCTAATTGTAAGTCATGCTTATGGTCATTATCTCATTTCTAGAAAGTGGCTCCCCCAATATTTAATAGAATTTGTGGACTATTGACTTGTGAGAAGCGGGCCATTATATCAAACCGGAAAAATAATAGAAGCCGGTTTATTCCTAGTCCCACTTCGTAGTAGTAATTATCAGATGTGTTAGCGGTAGTGAGTCCTTTCAGATACTCATTGCCTTCTGCAAATGTTGCCGCAGGGCTAAACTCTGTGTATGCTGCATTAGCAAGGAGCAGAAATTCAAGCCCGAAAGCAGCTATATTAGGTATGCGAAGCAGGCCAGGTACTATCTCGCCAAAGTTGTGCTCGAAATTTAAGGCTATAAATCTGTCGCCATAAAATTCTTTAATTCCCATATTGCGGAAAGCGCCAGCTGTTACTATTCGTGCTATACCTGTTTCGAGTGATGAGAATCTCTGAGCAGGCAGGCTACCGGTAGCAAGGCCGGCTGAAAGTTTTATGTCGGCAGTCCATAGTGGAGCAGTTGGGAAGTAGAGATTGGTTTCAAAATAGTGGCGCAGAAAAGAGAAATCGCCACCCAGCCCGTTACCAGCTACTTCCAGACTATAGTGCATCCCAATATCTGTAATTGCCCTAAGGCGGGTATAATTGAGGTTTGCTTCGAAAAGCAAGCTTTTTATATTTCCATCGGATATGGTGTGATTGGGCCTGACTGAATCCGGGCCAAAGAAGGAAAAAGTTGATCCGATAGGTGCCGATGAGGCGTATTCATCTCTAAATCCAAGTTTGAAGAGCCATGGTTTACGAAAGAACTGTCGCCTAACGAACAGATCTTGTCCAAAACCCAGATTGATTCCGGTATAGTATGAGTTTGAATAGTAATAATCTCCGTAGTCTCTACCAGTAATAATTGCCAGTGGTGTTATAGAACGCCATTGTACTACATATGGGTCGTCTCTGCGTTTCAGGCCGTAATTTAGACCAATATCCAAGCCTATTTTTTTATCTTCGGAGAGAAAAGCTGTAAAATCAAGTGTTCCAAAAGGTTTTGAATCTGCAAAGCCATATCCTGCATTTATATAGTAGTCATTAGTATTCCCTAGTTCGCCTCCCAAGCCAATGCCCAGACTGGCACCTTGTACACGGTTGTAGCGAAAAATGTCCTGAAATCCAGTGTAGGGTGGGCGATTGAGTTTTCTCAGTACATTTGCAACCGGACCAATTGCTTTATCTATGAAGGATGTACCTTCTACTGAATCCGGGCTCTCAAGGGATCGCCGAATTTGTTCGTAGGACTCTTCTTCCATTTTGCGTAATGGTAGTACTTCATTCTCTGACCAGAAGAGTTCATTGAACTCATCAGCTTTTTCGTCTAGGTCGAGTCTGCGGCCATCAAATAGGTCATCAGATAGTCCTTTGTTGACATCGTAGCTGTATGCTACGGTCTCAATCCTGATATCAAACCGCGGTTCGACTATCCAGAATAGACTAGCATCGAGTGTTGAATAAAGCCGCATTCCTGTTGGTAGATTAAAACCATTCGTTTTCTGAAAGTTCTGCTCTAATTCCAGGTAGGCATCAAATGGCAGGCTGACAGCACGATTGGGCAAGAATCTGACATTGTAGAGGGTGTTGCGTACTGAGTCAACATAGATTGTCCCGCTGAATAGCCTTCGTCCGGTGCTTCTGGGGGTGCATTTGATCTTGTGAAGCTTTGTGGAGTCATTGATGCGTTGCTTCCCAAGCATTTCAAAATCATAATATTCCAGAGCATCAATCGAAAATGGGGTGTCAATATCTTCGCCAAGTATTGTAATCTCTTTGTCGAATAGATTTATATTTGATCCGAAATTGACAAAGTTAGCCTGTGGTGGAATATTGAGACTCTGTCTTTTTTGAATTATATTATTATAATAGTTGTCCGGTGCTTTGAAATAGCCTTCTGAATATGATTCGAGGATTGAAAAGACAGTTGTGTCTGCTGCTCTATCGGTTCTGCCTGCTGTTAGTGTATCGGTAGTAACAATTAGTTTGGTATAGAGCATGTATTCATAGTCTTGAAGATATTGTCTGATGGAGTCTCTATATTTTATGAGTCGGCGTATGGTTCGAGTTGCAAGATTTTCAGAGTAAACTATAAGGCTTTCTACTTCTAGTTCTGCAAGTTTTAATAAGATTTTTATATCAGATGTATCGCGCTGGAGATCAAAAGATATCTCCTGGCTTTCTAGTCCTGGCATATAAAAGGTTAGGCTCCTGGGGCCCGGTGGCAAGTCTATTTTGAATTCACCATCACGGTTAGTATATGTACCTACTCTATCTGCAGCCCTTACTGTGATGAACTCCAGCGGTTGTCCGGATTCATAATCTAATACCACGCCACTTACAGTATATTTTGTCTTTTTGGTAGTTGAGTCTTGGGCAAATAGTTTCGTTGGAATAGTCACCATTAAGATGAGAATACAAATCAGCCCGAAGAATAACGATGCCTTATTAGGCTTTTGCGCTATGCTTCGGCTGGGATCAGCTTTTAGTACGATATGATTTTTGCCAATACTTATCATCGGAATGCGTAATTTACTTACTTGTGGTTCACAGACTGAAATAATATCGGAGAAGAGAGATAAATGTTTTCATCAGTCCGAAACATACACTTTATTGGAATAGGCGGAATAGGGATGAGTGGGATCGCTGAGATCCTTATAAGGGAAGGATTTAATGTGTCTGGTTCTGATATGAGCCAGTCTGATAATACGGATTATCTTGAGAATCTTGGGGCAAGGATTTTTATTGGCCACGATCCGCAAAATGTTAGTGATGCGGAGGTAGTAGTATACAGTTCGGCTGTAAAAATAGATAAAAATGTAGAGACCCTGGAAGCCAAGGAAAGAAATATTCCTCTGATCAGGCGTGCTGAGATGCTGGCTGAGGTATCTAGACTTAATTACTGTGTTGGTGTAGCTGGTACACATGGCAAGACTACAACTACTTCGATGGTAGCGCTGCCTCTTATTCAGGGCGGGATTGACCCGACAGTTTTGGTTGGTGGTCGTTTATCGGATTTTGGAGGTACTAATGCGAGGCTTGGGAAGGGAAAATGGACTGTAGTGGAGGCAGATGAGTATGATAGATCTTTTCTTCAGCTTCTGCCTACATTTGCTGTAATTAATAATATTGAAGCTGAGCATATGGATATCTATGAGGATGAAGAAGATCTCATGGATACTTTTATTGAGTTTGCAAATAAAGTGCCTTTCTATGGTTTTGTAGCGATAGGGCTGGATGATAAACTAAATCGCCAGATATTAAAAAAAGTTAATAAGAAGATCGTTACTTTTGGTCTTTCAAGACATGCCGATGTAAGAGCCTCGGACATTGTACATGAGAATGGCTACACGGATTTTACAGTGATTAATAAAAATCAGAAACTTGGTACTGTGAGAATCCATACCCCCGGAGATCATAATGTCAGAAATGCTCTTGCTTCGATCACAATTGCTTTGGCTTTAGACGTACCTTTTGAAACTATTTCATCGGCTCTTGAGGCATTTAAAGGTGTCATGAGAAGATTTGAGAGAAAAGGTACTTTCAGAGGTTGTGACGTAATCGATGATTATGCTCACCATCCGTCGGAAATAGAAGCAACACTTAAGGCTGCTCGTGATGCTTATGGCAATAAGAGGTTGATTGCTGTATTTCAGCCGCATACTTATACGCGTACAAAGAACCATTATCGGGAATTTGGAGAGGCATTCGATGAAGCAGACTCTCTGGTAGTGGCAGGTATTTATCCTGCACGTGAAGAGCCTATCGAAGGGGTTTCTGGTAAGCTTATAGCTGATGCAGCCATGTCATATGGGCATAGTGATGTTATCTATGTAGAGGAATTGGATGAAGTCACTGAAACACTTAAGATTGGGATCGAGAAAGAAAGTGCAGTTATAATATGTATGGGAGCCGGGCCTATTTGGAAAGTTGCAAATGCTTTGGTAGGGTCCGGTGAATAAGGAATATTTATACTTTTTCAAGTTTTCTTCGTATTCACAAAGTAAATTTTTTGTAAAACAGGTAAAAGAAATTGTCGCTTATCATGGGCAGTCTATTCTTCTTAACAGATAAAATAAAAATAGTATTTGTATCAGCCATAGGTTTGGTATGTATGTCTCTCGCGGCGGCTCCTGATGGTAGTCAGATAATTGCTGAAGTGGGTGATGAGTCAATTACATTTGAACAGTTATCCAAGGCTTATTCCAAGAATTTGAAACCGGGGGCAAAGCAGCTCAATGAGCTTTCGAAAGATTCTGTTCTGTCCTTTTTCCGACTCTATTCCCATTATAGGCTAAAAGTGCAGGAGTCTATCAATCGAGGTTATCGGGAGAAAGAGGATGTAGCTAAAGAAATAGACGTGAACCGACGTAGGCTTACTGAATCTGAACTGTTTAACAGAATGCTTATAGAGCCTACTATAGCAAAAACAGCCAAGCGTCGTGGGGAAGAGTTCAAAATGGCATATATCCTTTTAGCCAAGGATACTATCAACCCTGATCCTCGCAAATTAGCATTGGATATTATCGGTAAGCTAGATGCGGGCGAAGACTTTGGGCAACTTGCGAGGGAATACTCATCTGATCAAAATACTGCTCAGAAGGATGGTATACTTGATATGTATATTACTTCGGGCAGGGTGCAGCCGGAGCTTGAAGATGCACTTTATACTCTTCGGCCAGGAGATTATTATAAAGAGCCGGTAGAGACTGATTATGGTTTTTTCATATTAAAACTGGTTGATCTTCAGCCCAGGATAGCCATTACTTCTGCTCATATTCTTATTGATGTTTCGCAAGTAAATACTGGTGATTGGGAAGTAAAGGAAGTTATTGCTGATAGTCTCTATAATCTATTGCAAAATGGTGGTGATTTTGGCAGATTAGCAAAAGAATTTTCCGGTGATCCTGGCTCGGCTGATAAGGGTGGTATACTAGAGGGACTTTATGTAAGATCGGGTGGTTTTATAGGAAATGGTGGAAAACTAGTTGATGAATATGAGAAAGCTGTTTTTGAGTTGAAGGATGGTGAGATATCCAAACCAGTTAAGACTCGATATGGTTATCATATAATAAAAAGACTTAGTTCGGAGGAAATAGATGGATCGGAAGAGCTTGAGGAGATAAAGCAGATATATAAGAGAACCAGCTTTGAGGCTGATAAAAAGAAGCTTATTGATAGTTTGTCCAGAGTATATGGGTTTTCAATTGATGAAGAGACTATGTCTGATTTTTTAGGTATGGTGGATAACGATAAGAACAACTATGATAGTACTTGGGCAGAAGGTGTCACGCCAGATTTTGCTAAGAAAGTACTATTCAAATTCAATGATGAGGATTATACTGTACAAGATTATATCAGGGAAGTTGATACCCGGGCTGATCTGAGAGGTATCTCAAACAAAGAATTGTCTGTCAGGAGTGCCATTGACAGGATTGTGAAGCCTGAACTATTGGATATTATTGATGAGCAATTTTATGAGAAGTACATTAGCTACAGAGATTTATCGAATGAATTCAGAGATGGAATATTATTATATCATGTAGAGACTGAAGAAGTATGGAATAAGCTAAAGTTTGATTCTGTATTGGCTAAACAATATTTTATTGAGAATGGGTTGAGTTACAAGACAGACCACATTGTTGATTTCACTGAAATATATCTTGTGAATGAGGATCTTGCCAATAAGCTTAAAGAGAATATCGATCAGGGTGCTGATATTGAAGCCCTGGCAGAAGAGTACACTGAAAGAGCTAAGTATCGCAATCTGAGGGGTAAGTGGGAAAAAGAACCTTGGCATAAGAATAAAATGCTAAAACAACTATCTGAGTCTCAGCTATCCGAGGGTGCAATAATTGGTCCTATTAAAGTAGATATGGGTTATTCAATTATTAGAATTGATGCTGTATACCAGCCTAGAGACAAGACTTTTGAGGAGGCTATACCGGATTTTGCAACTAAATTTCAAGACCATAGACATAAACAATTGAGCTCTCAATGGATTAGTAAGTTAGAGAGTAAATATGAAATTGAAGTCTATGAAGACAAATTAGAAAAATTATTAAAAGACTAAGATAATCTTTGAATAGTAGCTGTTATATGAACATCGCAAAAAAATACCTTATAGTGCTTGTAGTTCTTACTGCCGGTATACTCTCATCAGATGCTGTGCCAAGAGAGGGTGAGTCAATTGATAAGGTAGTAGCTGTTGTAGGGAATCAAATTATTACTTCGACTGATATTGAAGGTGAACTTGCAGGTCTGGCGCAAACAAATTCCAGTGTAGATATTAATGACCCTGAGATCAGAAAGCGAATACTAGATCTTTTGATAAATCAAAAACTAAAGATTGCAAAGGCAATTAAAGATTCTGTTGAGGTTACTCCGGATGAAATTGATATGCGCTGGAAACAGGCATTGATGAGTATGCGCCAGAGATATGGTTCGGAAAAACGCATTGAAGAAATTTATGGGAAATCAATATCTTCTCTGAGGTATGAATATCGCGAACAGATCAAAAATGCGCTTTTGGCAGAAAAGCTTACTCAAATAAAAATGGCTTCACTGGAAGTATCGCCGGTTGAAGTTACTGATTTCTTTATGCAGTATAAGGATTCCTTGCAGACTGTACCTGACAAACCGGTAATACGCCATATTGTTAAGTATTTAGTGACTGATACCGAGACACAAAAAAATGCTGAAAGAAAAGCCTTGCAGATACGGGACAGTATAGTAGCTGGAGCAGACTTTGCCAAGATGGCTGAGTTGCATAGTCAAGATCCTGGCACAAGAACCGCAGGTGGTGATCTTGGTTGGACTAAAAAAGGTAGTTTAGTTCCAGAATATGAAAAAGCTGCTTTTGCTCTCTTGCCAGGTGAGATGTCTCTTCCTGTTGAATCTCCTTTTGGTTATCACATAATAAAAGTAGAAGATAAGCGGGCTGATGAAATACGAACCAGTCACATACTTATCAAGATTGATAGGTCTGATAATAGTAAAGATGAAGCTTATCAATTTTTGAAATCGATTAGTGATAGTTTAGCAGCCGGGCAGAAGTTTTCTGATCTTGCCAAAGTTCATTCCGACGATAAAAATACGAAAGGGTTTGGAGGATTGATAGAGGTACAGCAGATGAGTTATTTTTCTATGGATGCCCGCCAGAAGGTTATGGCAATGGAGGTAGGTGAAGTCACAGATCCGCTTATCTATTCGGTAGATCCGAATAAACCCGGGTATCATATCATATACAAAGAAGATGAGATCCCGTCGCATATGCCTACACCGGATTCGGACTATTCGCTTTTGGAGCAAATGGCTAAGATGAAGAAAAGGCAGGAAGCAATGGAAGAATGGCATAAAGAACTTAGGGAAGAGATGTATTGGAAAATTGTAGATGAAGAGTAAACTAAAATAATAGACCCCGTTATTGTAATAGCGGGGTTTTGTTTTCGGCATAGGAATTGAAAGTCTCTCACTTTAAAAACCTTGTTCTATTGAATTGAAGTCGATCTGTTTATATATAATTATAGTCTTATTACTTGTATTATCTTCATGTGTTGATGACAAGGTAGTGGGAAGTTCTAGTGAGGTTATCGAGCGTCCGGCCGGATCAGAGACTTACTTTGTTTACGAAGATCCTAAAGATAGTTTAGACCCCAATGTGGATGATAATACTATAAGAATAGGCGGAGTAATAGCTGTAGATCTGGAGGCTAAAGATGAAGTTCTTGCAGATAGTATTGTAGACTCATTTGATAGTGAACCAGGGGTAGACATAGTGAAGCTATCAGTGGTCAATGGAGCTGTATACCATTTCAGAATAGCTGAAGGTATTGATATCGAATTGGAATTGATCGATCCGTTCAATGCTACCGTTTTTCGTCTTAGTGCTTCCAATCCATCCTATTCTGGGGAATTGCAGCCTGGAAATTATGGTTTGAAATTCTATAATAACAGAGTTTACGAAGATTCGGTAGATAATCGGTTGCTGTTATTTCTTAAGCCAGATACGGAATTAATAGATACTGATCCTTTGGGTATTCTTAATACAATACCACCGGGAAATCTTACGACAGATCATTATCTTATTGTTCAGTCAGGGGGTTGTGATGGTTGTGACTTAAGTCAGGGAGATTTTTCTAATTTTATCTTTCACCCGAACAATGGAGAGCGTATATCCCTTAGGGATATAACTTTGAAATCTACTAATCTCAGCCATTCTATTTTATCCGATGCTGACATTACCGGAACCTTTGCTACATCAGTTGATTTTAGCTATGCTTCTCTCAGGAATTCTACTTTTACCGGTTTTGGTGAGATCTCTCATAGTAGTTTTGAAAGATCAGATCTGAATTCTTCCACTTTTACAAATATTTCGGGGCGGTTTACCAACTTTAATTATTCTGATCTCAGAAGGATAGTTATGACAGATTTTTCGCTGCCTACATCTGCCTTTGTAGATTGTATCGCTCTCGAAGCGGAATTTACGAGGGGGGTACTTACTAATACTGAGTTTACTTATTTCAAAGGTGGTGGGGCTACCCTTACTGATATTGATTTTAGTGGTTCTGATTTTGACTCTGCAGATTTGGTTGGATGTGATTTGGCTAATTCCCAGCTAAATGCATGTGATTTGAGTGAGGCAAATTTTTCAAATGCCTATGTAGCCGGGGCTAGTTTTTGTAGAATAATTCAATACCGTAATCTCCAAATCAAGTTAGCAATAGGTATTGCTGAGGCTGAATGTCTGCTTGATCTTATTGAAAAAATAGATGAGTCTGTGAATGAACAGGACTCCCAGGAATAGCACTATTCTCCAGGATAGCAGTATTTCTATCTACGTAGCATTATAGTTAGCAATAAACAAATTGCTATTTATGTACGTCTTAGATTGTGCAAATCACATTACCTATCGATTTATCATTATAAGTTAGGAGCCTATGCAAGAGCAGTCGTTCAGATTACCGCTGGCTTTAATCAAGCATTTTAAAAGTAATATGGGTACGAACCTATTATTGCTGATTTTATTATTTCTATTTGTTGTACTTGCTTCGGCCAAAGCTGATGAAAAGAGTGATCAGATCATTGTGGAACTAAGGGCCAATCTGGAGGATCTAAAAACATTTACAGCTGATATAAAGGTGGATATAGATATTTCTTTTGTTGATATTCCGGCTAAGTCTGGGAAGATGTATTATAAAGCTCCCAATAAGACCAAAATTGATATTCCGGGGTTTTCTATGCTACCTAAGGAGGGGGTCGGTAATTTTGTTGGTCAGATAATAGATGCTGAGGATGTTACTGCAATTTATGCTGGAGTGCAAGAGATTGATAGAAAAAAACATCATTTAATTAAGGTGTTGCCAATAGCTGCTGCTTCCGATATAGTACTTACGTCTTTATGGGTTGATTCTAAAACCAATACAGTCACTAAAGCTGAGACTACTACAAAAAACAGTGGTTCTTTTAATATAGATTTCAGATATTCAAAAATAGATGGTATATATCTTCCAAACTGGGTTCGGATATCTTTTGATGTCCCGGAGTTTGAACTGCCAAAAACAATGACAGGTGATACTGGAAGAAATAATACTGAGCAAGACAGTGAATCAATTGATGGTGCAAGAGGATCTGCTACTATAGTATATTCAAATATTGAAGTAAATGTACCGATTTCCGATAGTGTTTTCTCACCTTAGTGACTAGTTTGTCAGGCTATTTAGATGCTGCACGTGTAAGCTTATCGTTTAGAGCACGACCTACTCCCTTGTCAGGAAGCTTTAATGCAATTATAAGTTCATAGTTCTTTTTGTCTATTTCTGCTAGAATATGATAAAGGTTTCTGGCTGCATCCAAGCCCATATCAGCTTCTGCAGACTGGTTGTTTAAATCTTCTTCTAGATAATAAACGCTATTGTTGACTGTAATTGCAGAACTAGAGAACGCATAACCAGTATTCGGTAGTAGTATGGCTGTTCTAGTTTCAGAATAATGAGCTAGGTACTGGAGTAGTTGTTCGATAGTATCTACCACAAGCATCTTAGTATCAGGTGAGTAATGCTTTTTATAAGAACCTGGTGTTTTTGTTCCTGAATCCAAGGTTAAGGGTTCTTTGATATTGCCATATACTGATAGCGTTTCTCTAGTAATGGAGCCGTGGCGAAGTATTTCGATAGTCAAGTCATTGACTATCCTGACAATTGTAGATTCAATCCCAATTTTTGACTGACCTCCATCCAGGATATACGGGATTTTCCCATCTAATCTTTCTTTTACAGCTAAAGCAGTAGTCGGGCTGATACCAGTAAAAGGATTAGCAGATGGAGCAGCTAAAGGAAAAGGTAGTTTAGATAATAGTTCTCGGAAAAGTGGCTGAGAAGGAATTCTCAGGGCTATGGTTGAATGTCCCCCAGTTGTAATATCCGGCACGATTTCTTTTTTATCAAGTACTACAGTCAAAGCACCCGGGCTGAAAAGATCAAATAGTTGTCTGGCTAACTCTGGTATATTTCTGGCAAAGAGATCTATTTGATCAGCCTCAAATACATGTACGATCAGTGGATTGTCTGCCGGCCGGCCTTTAGCGCGATAGATTTTCTTAACAGATAATTCTGAAAGTGCATTGCCGGCAAGACCATATACTGTTTCTGTAGGTACAGCTACTATCTCGCCCTGAATCAATAAATCAGCTGCTTTATCAATATTTATTCCTATTTCCGTAGTATATTCAGGCATAGATGCTAAATTATGTATCTTACGTTAATTGTGATGTGTCTCACATGATGATAGTGAATAGAGAATGAAAAGTATTTTAGTTAAGCTACTCAGTTACTGTTTTATTGCGCATTGTGCTAGCGTATATCTGTTTTCAGCAGATAAATCAACATCAGAGAATTTCATCCCTCAGGATTTCGATGTGTTGCACTATGAAATAGACATAGCGATTGATTCACTTGGGGCAGATTCACTCTATGGTAATACAAGGATAGAATTGCAATGGATGACACCTGAAAAAGGAGTTTTTTACATTGATCTTCACAGGTTAGAAATAGAATCAATTACTGATATCACCAGTGAAACTGAATTGGACTTTGAGATACTACTTGATACTATGGATAATAGTGAATACATAAGAATAGATCAGACATCTACTTACCAAACGGGTGATACAGCTGTATATAGTGTTACTTATCAGAGAGAACTGACTTCAAATAAAAATCGTTCCGGACTGATGGTCAAAGAACAGATATATGTACTTGGTGTTGGTTTTTATGATGAATGGGTTTCAATGGGTAGAGACTGGTTTCCTTGCTATGATCATCCTTCAGACAAAGCAACTTTTAATATCACTATAACTTCAAAACCTGATCTGTTTTCTGTGGCTAACGGTCTGCTTGTTGCCGATGAGGAAATAGAAGGAAAAAGACAGCGAACATTTAGTATGAATAGCCAGATGACAACCTATCTGGCTACATTTGCACTTGGTGAGCTGCTGGTTATTGATCAGGAATATCCTGTGTACTGTAGTGAAGAGGTCTATGACCGGACATCGGAGATAGTAGATATTATACCTACTGCCGTTGATTTCTTTTCGACCGTTTTTGGAGAATATCCTTTTGAAAGTTTAGGATATGTAATGGTAGAAGATGGCACCATAGAGCAGCAGGCACTTATAATGCAGGATGAAGCGGTAGTATTGAGTGATTATAATAAAGGAGATACTACTACTCTTACTACAATTCATGAGCTTGCTCATCAGTGGTTTGGTAATGATGTCTCGGTTTACGACTTCAGAGATGCATGGTTGTCAGAGTCTTTTGCTACCTATGCGGAGATACTCTGGGTAGAGCATTTACAGGGCAAGGAGAAAGCTATTGAACTTCTCCGACAGAAATTTATTGATATGCTAAGCCATAATTCGAATGAGGAGCCGCTCTATGATTATGACAGAGACCGATATACGAATTATCCGCTTACTATCTATTTCAAAGGTGCGGTTGTTCTAGATATGCTCAGGCATTCGATTGGAGATGAATCATTTTTTAATTTGCTGAAAGAATATCAGGCGACTTACAGCGGTGGAAACTGTAGTACAGAGTTATTCCTGGAAATGCTAAATGAGTATATACCCTTGGGTTTTGATCTGGATGGTTTTGCCAATTCATATATATATGGAGGAGGGTATGCCCGGCTTCATATTGATACTTATAATGGCAATGATAATCAGTTGGGCATAAAAGTAACCCAAACGAATGACAATATACTGAGTCCCTTGATACTAGAGTTGGTAGTAGCGATGAATGACGATACACAGTTTAGTATCTATGATACAATGACAAGCAAAGAACTACTCATTGAAACGCAACTTCCTGACGGTTATTCTGTTAGTGATGTAAGGCGGATTTACACTAATCATAATAAATATAAGAACCAGGAAATAACACCATATGCTTGGGTTATTGGTTACTCATCAGTTCAAGAAAAGAATATTGAGGAGCAACCTGGCATTTCTCTACCTTCGATAGCTCTGGAAAAAGATCAATTAACTAGTTTTATCGCTGAGAAGTTTTCAGATAAGCAAGATCTTGTGATTATTGATGTATTAGGCAGGGAATCTAGTATTGAATCATTATTAGCTTATCAACCGAATGGTATCTATATATTGATCCATAAAGGATCTCCTAGCTATAAACTTTATGTTAATTAATTATGCTTACCGAAGCTAACTTGACTACAATACAAGATAACCTAAGCAGAGTCCTGAAAGAAATTCATGTGACGTCTGAAAAGTATGGCAGAGATGCTGAAGGAATAAAACTAGTTGCTGTTTCGAAAACATTTTCTGTAGATATGATTGTCGAGGCATACCAAGCAGGACAAAAAGTCTTTGGTGAATCTTATCCTCAAGAGTTGAGAGATAAATTACCACTGATAGAAGAAGCTGGTATAGCTCCGGAGTTACATTTCATTGGTAACTTACAGCGCAATAAAGCTAAATATGTGGTTGGTAATGTTGTTCTGATTCATAGTGTTTCAAGTATAAAGCTACTTGCTGAAATAGACAAGCTGGCTGAGAGGCAGGGTATTATCCAGAAATGTCTTCTACAGTTTAATATTTCAGGAGAGGGGAGTAAAGGAGGTTTTGGAATGAATGAGATAGATTATTTGGCAAAAGAAGTTGGGCTTTACAAAAATATTGAGATAAGTGGGGTAATGGGTATTTCAGGTTTAGACTCGGAAGAGAAAGAACAAAGACGAGAGTTTGTTGAGCTCAGATCGGTGAGAGACAGATTGAGAAGAAGTATCTCTACTGCTACTGAGTTATCAATGGGTATGAGTGGTGATTACCGCATAGCAATCGAGGAAGGCTCTACTATTTTGAGAATAGGCTCTTCCATTTTTGGTAAACGTGATTACAAAAAATAGAAAGAAGCATACAAATGAAAAATCATTTAATTTATACTACTATAGTGGCAGTGTTACTGATTACAGCTTGTACTCCTGATAATCCTTTGAGGGGTACTGAAGTAATCTATAACTATTATGGTGTTGTTGATGGCAGCGCAGATTTATATAAGTTTGATTCTCAACTAAAGTTAGTTGAGCCGGAACCAGCTAACCTTACAGATCTCAATACAGCTGACAGAATTTATTATGAAGATGGTTTCTACTATATCCTATCATATAATCCCAACATTCTGATCAAAATGGATGAGAATTTTGAGCTGCTTGCTACTATTGATCTACCTGATGGAGATATTAGAACGGTAGATTTCGTTAATTCTACTGAAGCACTGGTAAGTTACAATGGCCAGAATACTGTTACAGAGATTGATCTTTTTTTTGATACATTAGGACTCACTCACCAGCTCCCTTTTGTACCTTATTCATCAATAGCTCCTTCCAATGAGAATGTTGCAAACCGTATTATCATATTGTCTTCTGAGGGTGCGTTAGGTTACTTTGACATTCGTGATAATAGCTATTATTCTATTACTGAAACAGGTTTTACGGAAGGGATTATTATTGACAGACCTATCACGGGTGAATACTATGTTATAGGCTCTACTATAAATGAGGTTTTCATTCAGAAATATGATGCTGAAACAAATGAAGAGCTGAACAAAGCTCAGGCTTTTGCTTCTTCGCAGCAGGTTGATAGTGGTGTTGGAGATAATAGACTATTAGCTGGTGTTTGGGGTGGGCTTGCTAGCGGCTATTTTGCAACTGCTACAAGGCTTTATACTATCCTTGACATAGACGGGGGGGCTATCGTGATATCTCCAACTGATACAGAATTTTCAGGTTATGTACTACAGTCTGCAATGGCTACCAATACTCGTAATTATAGAGGTATTACTTTTCTGCTTAGAGGTACCGAGTCATATGTACTTAATTTTGAAGAAGACAAATTCTCTGCGCATACTATTAACTTCTCTGATAAAAGAATAAAATCATTGGTGTCAATTGACTGACTCAATCGACAAAGATTATCTGACTGATACCATCGAACAAGATTATTCAAGGGAAACAATCAGTTTTGAGTCACTTTCTCGCCTGACTCAGTCCATGACGGTAGCTGGAGACAGTGAAAAAATACTTAGTCTGGCAGCGCTCTCTATTATGGGTAAATTGGCGTTGACTGATCTTCGATTTGTTGTCGTTAATCAGGAATATGGCTTTGAAAATGATGTGCAGATTTTTTCTGCACGTGGTCTTGATAAGAGAGAATTGGACCTGGAAACCAAAACGATTCTGATAGGAATATCCGGATCGAATTCGGATGGATACCTGTTTTTTGATCAGGGTTATTTGATATTTTCTTTTTCGCTTTCAACAAATGAAAGTGCCTTTCTTATATCAAATCTTTCAAAACGTATCAATCGGGGCCTAACTGATCTTCGAACAGATGAGTTGCGATATATCGAACTTGTTATTTCGATTACAATTAGTGCAGTTGCCAGTTTACAGGTTCGCAATGATCTGGTTTTGGAAAGTGAAAAAGCTGCTCAACATAATTTACTTCTTAGTAATCTCTTCAACATTAATAGAGATTTTGCTACTTTGTTTGAAGAGGAAAAGATTATAAGGGTCTTTTCATATTATCTGATGGGGCACCTGAAAGTAACACAATTTGCAATGATTTCTGATATGCTTGACACACCTGTTGTTATAGTAAATAGGTTTAAGGGTGTGAGCGATGCTGATTTGCTTGTTAAGTACTCGGAGAGTTCCTTCAGTGGTGTTACCAGAAATCAGGATGAAGCAAGTCCGATTAACACATTTGTTCCGGTAGAAGTGCAGGGGCGTAAACAGGGACTTGTATTTTTAGGTGAAAAGCTAGGTGGTATGGCTTATGGCAAATATGATCTTGAATATTTGAATTCGCTTGTTATAACTGCTTATACCTCGTTAGAAAATGCAAATCTCTTTGAGGAAAAGATCAAGCTGAAGGTTTTGGAAGGTGAATTAGAATTAGCTAAGTCCATACAGGCTGGTTTATTTCCCGAGACACTACCAAAGATCAAAGGGTATCAGATTGCGGCACGGAATCGCTCAGCCAAACATGTTGGTGGTGATTATTATGATGTAGTGGAAGATAAAAATGGGCATTATACTATAGTGATGGCTGATGTTTCAGGTAAAGGTGTACCGGCTTCACTTATTATGGCTAATCTCCAGGCAGCAGTTCGGTTACTTGTGAATATGGGATTTCGTTTGGAGACAGTTGTAGAGGAATTGAATACACTTATCTGTGCTAATACATCTTCAGATAAGTTTGTGACATTATGCCTCTCATTACTTAAAGCCGAGAAATCGCTATTAAAAAATTGTACAGCCGGGCACCCTCCGCCAATATATTTACGAAGTGATCCATCTGGATTTTTTTCTACCGAGAACTACCAATTACTGGAAAAAGGTGGTATGGTGCTGGGTGTAGTAGAAGGATATAAAGACTACGAGGCTGAATATACAGAACTAGCAGAAGGAGGTGCTGTAATCTACTATACCGATGGATTCACAGATGGTGATCTTGGAAACAAAAGTGGATTTGAAGTTTTTCTTGATGTTGTTGTCGAATGTCTTAATGAATCGATTAATAATAGAATAAATGCACTGAATCAATCATCTAGTCCTGATCTTGAGATGGCAATCGATAGAATAATAGAGAAGATGTCAGTTGTTGAGGGGATACTGCCTGATGACATGACACTGCTGTTGCTCTATAAAAACAAAAGCCGATAAGATAATCTTATCGGCTTGTAAGTTCTTATGGTCAAACTTATATTTTATTCTTCAACAGGTACTTCTGGCTGAGCATCTTGCTCTGCAGGCTGTTCTGGGGCGATGTCAGGAGCCGAAGGCGGAGTAGGAGCTATCTCGCCACGCTCAAGTGTTGCCGGAAGATTATTGTTCTGAGTAGCAACAGGTCTTTCATAAGATAAATTAAAGACAAGGCATAAAACAGCAATCGCAACAGCTGAATAAACAGTTATGTTTTTAAGTAAGTCCGTGGCCTTTTTTGTACCGAGTACAGAATTGAACTGGCCACTAATACCACCTACTCCGGTAAGCATTTCTCCTTTACCGGGCTGTATAAGTACTACTAGTATTAATACTGCCGAAAGAATAATCAATAATATAGCTACAATTGCGAACATTTTTCTATGTCTTCTGTTTTTTGAATTCTACGAATATGTAATTTAGTGAACCAGCAGATAAAAACAAAAGCGTTTGGTATATAAGCTAATTCACAAACTTTATATATCAATTCTTTTTTTCAGACGTTGTAAAATCTAGGGCGAAACTTACAACTTGAATAATCAGTACTGAACTTGCTAAAAAAAATAGACAGATATCTTTTACGCCATTTGATCTTGCCTTTCCTAGGAGGAACTTTTACCGTAATCTTCCTTTTCCTAATGCAGTTTGTGATGAATAATCTTGATGAACTTCTTGGCAAAGGGATAGAACCATTTATAATATTGGAGCTTATAGTTCTGAATATGGCATGGATGGTAGTATTAGCAGTACCTATGGGGGTGCTTTTTTCAACCCTCATGGCCTTTGGTGGTATGTCATCAACATATGAAATTACTGTGATCAAAGCTAGCGGCGGTAGTCTGGTCAGGATGATGATTCCCGTGATGTCAGTAGGGGTACTTCTATTTTATTTTATGTATTGGTACAATGATGTTGTGCTTCCCGAATCAAATCATCAGGCAAAAGTATTGCTAAATGATATAAAGCGTACCAAACCGACTTTGCTTTTGGAGAAAGGTAGGTTCATACAAGAACTTGACGGGTATACTATACTTTCGCGCAAAGTTGATTCGCTTACAGGCAAAATGTATGGTGTCACAATATATGATAACCGTAGTGCAATTGATAAAAATATTGTTTCGGCCGATTCGGGTACGCTGGCTTTTAGTGATGACTATAGTCGATTAGTTTTAGATCTCAAGGATGGTGAGGTACATCAATATAGATATAATGATGTGGAGGGATATAGGATAATTGATTTTAAGAATTATCAGGTTATTTCGCGGCAATCAGGTTTTTCTTTTGATAAAAGTGATGATGAACTTGTCTCAAGAGGGCAGCGGGAATTATCGATCCGCGATATGGAGTTTATAGCCGAAGGTGCTGATAGTAGCGCTACAAGTATCGATTCGGTACTAGATGTTGAAATTAAGAGACATATAGAAGATTATCTTTTTACACATATATATATGGATACTCTAGCTGAGGGTACCAATGATACTTCTGTAGAGGATACATCTAGTACTGGTAAAACTTCTGTTCCAGGTGGTCGTTCGGTGAGTAGTGCATCTGTAATTGTATCGGATAGGACAAAATTATCCGAAAGTGATCTGGAAGAAAAAGTAGTAACCCATATGGACAAAGCCAGGGCTATTGACAATGAGCTTGCTATTTTCAAATCCCGGGTTCGTTCAAGAACAAATCAGCGCAACGATTTTCTTAAGAAGAAGCGGGAATATGAGGTAGAGATTTATAAGAAATACTCTATACCATTTGCATGTTTTGTTTTCATATTGGTTGGTTGTCCATTAGGTGTGAAAACAAAGGGTGGAAATTTTGGTACTAGTGCAGTTATCAGTTTAGGTTTCTATGTTTTATTTTGGGTATGCTTGATAGGTGGCGAAAAACTTGCAGACGAGGGCTTGCTTGAACCATGGCTAGCCATGTGGTTAGGTGATATTGTAGTTGGCGGTCTGGGAATTTTTCTGATGTTAAAAGTCAATAATGAGAACTTCACAATTTTTGGAAGTCGCAGCTGATACTTTTCTATTGATCCTTTGTATTAAAAATCTCGTGTATTCTATCTAAATCATCTACAGTTAAGTTTTCTATCTGCATTCTTAATATACGAGACTTGGTTTCAGGGACAATTTCCGTACCGGCAGTAATCGTTTTATTTTCCAAAATGCTAATTATTTGGCTTGATAGCATTTTGTATTGTGGTGGCAGCATAATAGTTATTGTATTATGGTGATCTGAGCCAATAGCCCTGTCTGCCATACTGCTTGTAGAAGCCACAATAGGGTAAGAAGATTCGATTGACTTATTTATCAAAGTATTACACCGTAACTCAAGGTCGCAGTATTTCAGTGATAACCCATTTCTGTCTGCAAATTGCAAAGATTCTGCATGCAGGATTCTTGTTCCCGAACTTGCCAAGAACTTAGCGTCATAGATATTAAGTGTTTTAACAGGTATTGCTGCATAATAGGATTCGGGATCGGTAGAGTAGATGCCTGGCATTTTGGAAATATACTCTATAGCGCTGACTCCGGCTATTTCCGCCATTACCATTGCCGTCAGATTCGAACTTTCAAAGCCCATAGTTGTAGGTCTGCCATCAGGATCTACCCCAATAAATCCCTCTGTTATGATAGGTTTGTTACTTACATCCAGTAATAGTGGTTCGATATTTTGTCTTATCCTATCAATCAGCGGTATAGCTGAGCCATGGTCGGAACTTGTAATAAAGTATTTAGAAGCATCGAAATGAGTGTATTGCTTACCTATTCTATCCATATACTGCATTACCAGGGAGGCGGTAGTTTTTTCTCCTTCACAGAGAAGTATATCTATAATACCAGGGTCTGCTTCTTTGGTCATTGATATGCCACGCAGAAGCCTTTTCATCATTAAGAGCGAATCGGTCAGGTCAGTTTTGTTCGGATTATTACCTGTAAGCCTGAAAATCAGCTCTTCGTATCTTTCAAGAAAGCCTTTTACTGTATGGCTGGTTACGGCATTGGATATAGCTTCTTTTATCGCTCTGGAGAGATCTTTTGCTGCTGATATAATTATCAGCCTGTTTGGCATGAGTATTTCTTGAGCTAATAGCTCAATCTTATCTTCATCATCAATTACTGAGCCCCCAAACTTGATAATCTGCATATATAATATGGTTTTTTATTAGTACTCATCTGCTTTGCGCAACTTAGAAAGTGGCTCTTAGCTTTCAAAGTATGTATAGCTATCAACTAATGGTCACTGGCTTCTGTCTTTGTTGAATTGTGGATAATTATGTAATTTAAAAGTTGTGAAATATCACTTGAAACAAGAAATCTGAAAATATTTCAGGAATTCCTGTAACATTTTTGAGAAGACCTTGTTAACCATTATTGACAAATGTAATTATGACTTTAAGTATCAACTTAATACCTTCATTAACTAATAGGAGCGCGTTATGAAAAAAACATTACGCAAAATGTCCCTCAGGGCTTGGTCTCTGCTAGCTATCGTCCTGGCGATGGGTGCTGCAGTAGAGTCAAATGCCCAGTTCCCTCCGAACGTTGAGCCTTCCAAGTACTGCGAGACAGTAATGGATTCGGAAACGTTCTATGCCAAAAACTATGGCTATGCATACCTCTGGATGGTAAAGTCAAACTTTATCTCAGGTGTGAAAGTTACTGACAAAGGAACAGGCCAGGTTGTATACAATAACTTTAACTCCAATGACAATAATGGTAACCTGGGTATTGACGCAGGTTATGAGTATTGGAGATATGGTGACAACACTGATTTCGATCTGACCGCTAACACAGATTATGAGATCACTATCCGTGTTGCTACGGACTTTAACAGACACTACAACAGTAGTTCTTATGGAGGTCCTTATGGCCCGGCATACTTGCTTCGTGTTTTCTTAGATGAGAACAGAAATGCAGAGTGGGAAAGCGACGATCTGGATAATGAAATGATCGGTTATGTTTTCTCACACGCTGATGGATATCCTGTAAACAGGTATTCAAGAGAAGCAAGCAGCTCTGATAACTACACTGGATATCAGTACACTGGTTATAAGCTACGCTATTGCGACAGATACTATAGTACTTTTACTTGGACTCGCTGCTGGAGCATGTATGAAGTAGAGCATACATTCGATTATACACCTACTTGTGATAATCCTGGTATGACTAGACTACGTGCTATGACTTGGGATTACTACGGATATGGTACTCGTTTCAACTTCAACGATCCGGAAAGATATCTGGATCTTAACGATGCATGCTATAATGCATACAATGGTATTAACCCTCGTTTCTATCCTGGTTACTACAACATGGGTGAAACAGAAGATTACACTATTAATATCGTAGGTGCTGCGGGTAACCCATGGCCAACTGCTTCTGATATCATCAAAAACCAAGAAGAATACGGAGCTGGGGATCCTACTAAGCCTAAATTCAACCTAACTTTTGATAGCCCGGTAAATGCTGGTACTAAACTTAAGTACAAAATTATTGGTCCATTACCTGCAAATACTGTAGTTTTTGAAGCACTTGCTGATGCAAATGATCCAAACTCAACTGTAATTGATATTGCCGGACTTACTAAATGGGAGCCAGTTGCTGCTACTCCTGCAACATCTCACAGCAATACGCCAACGGGCATATCTACTGGCAATGGTCAGTTAGAGTTTAAGCGTGGTGGTGAGTATAAAATAGAGTATGAACTAATAGCAGAAGCTTGCGGTGGTATTTATACTTCTCGCTTCACTGTAGCTAACGATTATGATTTGTCAGCTTTTGGATTCATTCAGCCTCTGACAGATAAAGCTCCTACTTACTACAAGTACCCATTAGGAGTAATGGTGCCTCTTAACGTAACACTACAAAACTCTGGTCTGAATGATATAGAGGTGTTTGATGCTACAGTTACTATCATAGGCCCGAATGGATGGACTGTATATGAAGATTCATATGAGTTCGATTCTAACAACAATTCAATTGACCAGGTACTTAAGAGTACTGAGAAGCGTAACTTTGAAGGTACTTCTTACTGGAAAATATTCGTACCTAATGAAGTAGGTATCTACGAAGCAAGAATTTCTGTTAATTATGACTTCGACCAGGAAGAGTATAACAACTCATTCTCTCGTAGTGATCTTCCTCCTTTCACTTTCGAAGTTGCTTATGAGTACGAAAATGAAGTAACTAGCATCGAGACTCCGAGCTCGGCTTCTACTATCATCGAAGGTCGTCCGTTTACTCCTGAAGTAACTCTAACTAACAATGGTATCTCAGTTCTTTCTGACTTTAACCTTGTTGGTAAGTACAGCAGATGGAATGGTGCAGATTGGGATGATATAGGAACAACAACATTCTTCATTAATGACCTTCCTGCTGGTGCTCCGTTCAACTTCAGAACTTATTCTCTTGATCCTTACACTATTGCAGAGTCTGGTACTTACCGAGTTTGCTACACAATCGTTGCACAAGATGTAATCGATCCTGTAGCTGAAAACGATGTACTTTGCCAGGAATTTGTAGTAGAAGAAGGAATGAAAGGTACCTTTACAGTTGGTACTTCAATGACTTCTGAGAAGCACTTCAACACAATAGATGATGCTATGGATGCCCTATTCACCGATGGTGTTGATGGCCCAATAACATTCCTTCTAGTTGATGCACAATATGATATAGAGCGTGATGCTCTAGAGCAAGTTGGTATGGACTTTAGTTCAAAAATCTTTGGTCTTGGTGACAAAGATGCAGATGGTAACCTGAAGACAGTTACCTGGAAACCTGCTCCTAACCGTGCAATGTCACGTGGTGGTGTAACTCTAAACTTCAGTACCTTTAGCGGTATTGGTATTAAGTTCGGTCAGTCAACTTATAATGACAATGACAATGCAGTAGTTAATGCATATCCAAATATCAAAGAATACTACAACAACGCTGGTTTCATCATCTTCGATGGTGGCGAACAGCAATCTCTTAAAGTTGTGAATTCAGTTAGAGATCAGTTTGATGGTGTTTATGACAGACAATTCAATGCACCTTTCTATCTTGGTCAGGGTTCTCATGATATCTCAATCATGAATGTAATCATTGAGAATGGTTCTCCAGCTACTGCAGAAGCAGTAATGCTTCCATCACTTCGTGTAGATGTTAATACTGGAGCTGCTAGCTTTACACCAGATAGAGTAGAGCTTGATAATGGTGCTAATGGCGGTACAGCTAACGACGGTGCAATTGATGAAGAATCTGGTTACTCTGCTGGTATCATCAACCGTGCATCTAGAAACCTAGTAAACGGTGCTGTATTTGGGCTAGAAAATGAAGTAGCTGCTGATATGGACACTGTAACTAACTCTAACAACATGTTTGTTGGTAATGATATTAGTGGATTCGGTTATGGTATCGTTTCAATCGGTTACGGTCCATTAGTACAACAACAGCCTTTTGAATTGATCGATTATTCAAGTGAGAACAACTTTATCAGTGATAACCGCATCTATGATGTAGCTGCTGCTGGTATATTTGTTGGTTTTGAAAAAGGTTCTGAAGTAAGCTACAACCACATCTATGATGTTAACCAAGGTATGTCATCTGACAATGCTGCTGGTGTTGTTGTAGGTGGTGATTTCAATACAGCGTTCGAAGGTTATGCGAATAGCGATCTTTGGATTCAAGGTAACGAAATCAGCAATGTTTATGGTAATGACTGGGCACGTGGTGTTGTATATCAGCAGGAATTCCGTCAGTATACTGACAACACAGCGGATGGATTTATCTATCCAAGAGATGCAACTCCTGGTTCTACAGTTTCTTCAAACATTGCTTATGGACTAGAGTCTCCAATGAGTGTTGCAGGTATCCATGTGCTTACTAGCCGTGACCCAGCAGATATACTTGTTGGTGCAAGACCTGACTTCCGCATGAGAAATGATCTAATTGTGAACAACACAGTACTTGTTGCTCCAGACATGACTTCACCTACTATGTATATGGCAGGTTTAGGTATTCAAGATGGTCAGAATAGCTTTGTACACAATAACGCAGTTATGGTTGGTGGTAATACTGACGATGCAATGCTATCTGCTCTTATCCTTTATCAAGGTGATAACCCTGCTGCAATGACAGCTGTAGACTTCAACCGTAACGTTTATCAGCGTGGAAACGATGATGTAGATATCGTATACTTTGTAGAAATGGAAGGTGGCGATGTTGTTAGTTACGGATACGAAGGCGAGTACAATACTCTTCAGCAGTGGAGAGCATGGACTGGCGAAGACGCTGATAGCTATGAGTACATGCTTACTGATGATCATGAATTTGTAGGTCAGACTTATCCAGCTTCACTTGCAATTAAGAGAGTAAATGGAAACCTTCCTGAAGGTTCTAAACTGAATAATACTGGTACCAGACTTGGCGAGCTTTTCGAAGGTCGTGGAACAATGACTGATATCAATGGTGTTACACGTGGTGAAGCAGGCGAAGCTTATGACATCGGTGCTTTCGAATTCCGCGGACGTAGCTATGTATTTGAGCTAGAAGCTCTTCAAATCAGCTCTCCTTCTGTATACATGGCAACTGAAGGTGACTTCAGTGATGCACAGTATATTATGATCGACGATGCAGTTGATGTAACTGGCCTGATCCGTAACAATGGTTCACTTGCTGGTAGCGGTTTGGATATCAAAATGGAAATCTTCCGTGAGAACCCACTTACAGGTGAATTCGATATACTAGTTATGGACGAAGAGTCTGTTGTGAATATCCGTTCTAATACAAACATGGAAGTTTCTTTCGGTACTGCCGATGGAATGGGTGATGACTTCATGCCAATGAGCTACTATGATCTGAATGAAAGTGGCCAAGGCTATATGATTCCGGATCTATTTACTGAAATGCAATACAATGTTACTCCTCGCTACAAAGTAGTAATGAGTACAGAAAGCGATGAAGTAAATGAGAACAACGTAACTGAAGCTACTTACCGTTTCTATGTGAAGCGTGCGACTATGGAAATCATCTTGAGTGCAAACGAACTAGATGCTGACATCAGTGCTGGTTTGGCTAATGATGATCTTGAAGCAATAGCAACTGGTTACAACCTTAGCAAATTGCAAGAAGGTCTACGTGGCCTAGGCTATGTAATTGATACTCTAGGTAGCAACGTTGATGAGATCTTCCACTTTGACCGCTTCGACCGTGGTAACTGGGAAGAGCGTACAATAGATTACACTCTATGGGATAACATGTTCTATACTGATGGTCACTCAACTCCAACAGATATGGGCGCTAGTATGCTAGATAGATTCCAAACTCTAGCTGTAGAGAACTTCCTTGATGTTGAAGAGAATTCATTCAAGCGTAATCTGGTAGCGGCTTCTCAAGATATAGCATGGTACAACATGGAACTTGCTAATATGGCATTTAGTGTTAACAGTAATAGTGTTGCTCAGTATGCTGCTGGCGAAACTGACTGGATGATCGAAGGTGTTGAAATGGCTCAAGGCCTTGGCTTCACAGTTGATTATGCTACTAACACGAATGGCGATCCTGTGATCATTGATCCTGCAACTGGAATGCCTTACCCAGCATTAGCTCCATTGGCTCCTATGCCAGCTCAAATGGATCTTCTTCCTGCGGTTGATGGTAAGTCTTATGTAGGAATGCAGTATACTAATCTTGATCCAGCAACTAGTGGTGCTGCTCCTCATGTATTTGCTGCGGCAACTACAAGCTTGACTACTAACCAAGTATATCTTGGCGCTGACTGGAGACACGTTCAGGATCTGGAAACAGTTCTTCGTGGTATCACTGACTACCTAACTGCTAATGGTGGTGAGATTATCCCAGTTGAGCTAACTGGATTTGATGCTCGTGAAGTAGCTGGTACTGTATCTCTAACATGGGAAACTGCTTCTGAAGCTAATAGCTCTCACTTCGATGTAGAGCGTCAGACTGAAAGTGGCGACTTTGTTAAGATCGGCCGTGTAGAAGCTGCTGGTAACAGTGCAGTATCTACAAACTACAGCTTCGGTGATGCTAGTGTAATAGCTGGTATGACTTATGGCTACAGATTAAGAATGACAGACAGAGATGGTGCTAGCGAATTGAGCCAGACTGAGTATGTGACTCTTGAAAATGGTCTTGCTGTTATTGGTAATGTAACTCCAAACCCAGTAAACGGTGTTTCTACTGTAACGTTCCCTGCTCTTGAAGGCGATGGTACTGCACAGATAGTTAACTCAGCTGGTATGACAGTAAGAACTATTCGCCTTGCTTCTGGCTCAACTTCAGCTACTATTGAGTCTGATGGCCTGGCACAAGGTGCTTATACTCTGGTAGTTGGTTCAACTTCTGGTACACATACGGCAGCCTTTACAGTAAGGTAAGCCGGTACCGAACGGAACCGACACGGTAGACGTTGAAATAGAGAGCCCCTTAGCTATATAGTTAAGGGGCTCTCTTATTTTTATTCAAAGACTAAAGTAAATATTCAATTAGGTGAGAAATACTGTAACAAAGGGTGGTTTGAATGTGTACACTCGTATATGAGATGGGCATTTTTAATAATAGTATGTATAGTCCAAGTAGTATTGGCCAAATCACAATCCATAGAGATAGTGGCTTCGGAATATGGACTTCCTGAACTATCAGCGCTGATAACAATTACAGATGCAGATGGTCAGGCTACTGCGCCAAGCGCAAATAGCATTCTTATTCGGCAATACAATGAGATTATCGAACCTGTCAGGGTATATCAAGTAGGAAATAATTATAGAGTAGAATGGATTCCGGATATTGAGCTGGGTACCCAAGCGGACTTTATATTTGATTATGAATATGAGATGTTCTATTCAGGCTTTGACTCAATTGTAACAGCTACAGACGAAATACCTGATATAAGGCTTCCGAGACTATCATTGGAAGCTGTAGGCGGAGGACAGATTGATGAAATACAGATGCCAAATACTGATGAAACTTTTACATCAAGCAGACAATTTTATCTAAGTCTGAATAAAGGAGTCTGGGATCCGGATGAAGGGGTATATAAAGGAATCAGGCTTGATTCTATTTCATATGATGATGAGGTATTTAGAGTATTCCCATCAATTGTATTACCGGAAGATCTGGGCCAATCTTCGGATTATTTATTCAATGTAAGGTTCAGCCCCCCTGCCTTTCAGTATTATATTACTACAGTCACATTATACTTCAATGGTGGCTATAAGCTGAATTTTGATTTGTTTGGTAATCCTCCTATTATCAATAGAAATTATGACCTTGAATTGCTTAGCCCAACTGACGAACAGGTACTTGCTCCTTGTACAGAACACCTAATAAACTGGACTGGAAATACAAAAGATATTCGCTCAATTCTCGAAATATCTTATGATGGTGGACTAAGCTACTCATTTCTGACAAGTACTTTAGATACCTCATATTTATGGACTGTTCCGGATACTCTTACTGAATTTGTACGAATAAGAGTGAGGCAGGAAGCTCTCACAGAAGAGTATAATAGGACAATGGAAGGTCTCCAATTAGAGCCAGACAAGGTCGCTTTTGCACCTGATGCAAGATATGGAGCAATAGCTGGTACAGCACAAGAGATGTATACATATGATGCTGTACAAGATAAGCTGCAGACCATCTTTCATCCCTCGGCTGTTCCTGGGATGGCAAATACAGATCTTGCATTTGCAGATAATAATGTTGCAGTATTGTCATACTTCAGGGTGCGATTTGGGGAAAGACGGGATACAATGGCTGTTTTTAATATGGATAACAGACTATTCGTAACTTCAGTAAAATCACCTGTGTCAATTAAGGGTTTGCGTAGCTATAAAGATGGTCTTCTGCTAATTAGCCCGGAAATATCAAATACTGTTTACTCATTTGACTATAAAACTCTTGAATTTAAAAAAGAACTGAAAATTGATTATCCAATTTCTGATGTTAGTTATTCTGAAATATTGGATCAGATTGTTGTAGTAGATTTTTCGGGAAATGTCCAGAGTTTCGATGCTAATACGAAGGCCGAAGTTAAGTCTTTTTCTATCCAGAATTTTCCGCAGCCGGGGTTAGCTATAATCTCTCCTGATGGGCAATATGTTGCAGTGAGCAAATACTATCTGAGCGGTACAATGCAGAATATTCAAATATATGATGTGAATTTAGGCAAAAGGGTACGTAAGGTGCCGAACGGGTGGGCATCGGCGACCAGAGGTCTTGAATTTTCCCCTACATCAAGGCATCTACTTATGGCTCATGCCTTCAATCCGAAACTTGTGATTAGCGATATAACTAATGGACTTACCCAGTCAATATCCACTGAAGGCGGCGGTGGAGAAGTATTGGACTTCAGTTACTCAACAAATGAGAATCAGTTTTTGGTATTGCAACCAGATAATTTGTCCAGATTTGTTTTAAGCTATCCACAGTATGATCAAAATGATCAATATGTGAAGATCCGCAAACCTGAGATACAGGTAGAAAATATAGTTCTGACAAGTACTTTAGTGGCCGATTCGAGTTATGTAAGTGTCGCAGGCAATTTGTGTAATCAATCGGAAGCTCCTTTCCCAATCAAGGAGATATGGCTTGCAAGTGGGGAACACATGAGACTGTTGTCTCCTTCAGAAGGTTTTCTAGATGCAAAAACCTGTACCAATATAGAGATTGTTTTCAATCCAAAGGCCAGGGTAGGACAGATTACTGACACCATATTCATTGCTTCATGTCTTGATACAATAGCTGTACCGGTTGGTGGAGAGTCATTGGCAAGAAATATTGAAATGGTAAGCAATCCTTATGATTTTGGAGAAAAATGTATAGGTGAAGAGTTCATAATTACTGATGAATTCTTTACTAATCTGGATACAGCTGATGTTATTATAGACAGGATACAGTTTCTTGGTGATGCATTTCGGGCACGATTTGCTGAAGACACAATGGTAGCACCAGGTGGAAAATGGGGAGGAGAGGTTTCATTAACCCCACTAGCAAGAGGCAAGCAGACAGATACTTTGGCAATCTATAATTCTGGAATGAAGGATGGACCACCATTATATTATCCGTTTACTTACTTTGGGCTTGGTTCTGAAATAGAGCAGGGACATACTTACTTGTCCTTTACACCTGAACAGTTGGTAAGGGAGTCTTATATAGTGAATACAGAGCCTACACCAATAATCATTAATGACCTGAAGCCTGCCTTAGGGCTCAATTATTCAATTGATGTTGACTTACCGGTGACCCTGAATCAGGGTGATAGGCTGGATTTCATTATTACTAGTACAGATCCATTGAAATATGATACGCTGAGAGTAGATGCTGAGCCTTGTATAAATTTCGAGAGAATGATACTCGGCCCCTATAAGGCTGATACAAGAATCATTGCATATGATGTTGAGGTTAAGCCTACCGAATATGCTACTCTGGTTTTCGCTCAGGAAACTAATACTGAGAATTATTTCAAGGGTCAGCTCAAGCTTGATTTGGAGGTTAAGGTAGATGCCGAAAGCTTCTTGCCGCTTGATTATGAGAGTGATTTTGAGATTGTTAATATAGAAGAGTCAATTATTGGTACTGATAGGGTGATGCATATATACTTAAAGGGTGATTTCAGAGAATTTGATACGATTTTAAAGATAACGGGTCCGGCTGCACTAACTGAAAAAACAGAGACTAATATTACTATCACTCGCAATCTTGGTCTGTTTACATCTTTGGTACCAACGGCAATCGAAAATGGAAAATTAAGAATTATCAATGACTCGCCAGGAAGATTGATATTTAGTGAGGGCCAAAACATAACGCTGAATGCTTATCCTAATCCTGCAAATACTGAGATAAACTTGGAATTGGTTTTTGATAAGAGAGTTGAAACTGATTTTCCACTAGAGATATTATTACATGTCTATGAACCTTCGGGAAGGGCGATAGATATAAGGCGTGTCAGACCAAGTGTATTTGGTAGTAAAGCTACTATGAAACTACCTGTAACAGACCTTAGAAATGGTGAATATTTCTTGGAATTGAGGATTGAGAACAGCCCAATTGGTGGTATAAAATTTATCAAAGAATAGAATCTTGATTGTGACCAGTAGATTGAGAAACATTTGGCTTCTGAAACTAATTGTAGTTTTATGTCTTAGTAGCATAGGTATACTAGCGGAAGACAATGATAAGCCTTTCATTTATGCAGGGGCCTCATTTAATCCATTGCTAATTTCAGCTGATTTCTATGGCTTTGAAGGAAATACTCCTTGCTGTGAACCGTATGGAGATAATTTTTCGTTTGGCTATGGGCTCTTTCTTGGAAAGGAATTCCAAGTGTTTGATAATGAAAGTGCATTCAGTTATGACCTTAGGTTATCAATAGAGAATATTAATTCTTCATGGTCTGATGAATATTTTGTTAGTCATCGGATAAATGGTGATACATTTGATTCATTATATAGTAATAACAATTTTGAATTTTCAATTTTAAATCTTTCGATCAGGAATTACTTTCGATATGAAGTATCTGATAAGATGAAGTTGGGTGCTTTCCTTGATCTTTCGGTACCGGTTTCTAGTTCATCGACTAAGTCTGAGACAGTAGCCAGAGATCTACCTTTTACTTTTGAAAACGGTGAGAAATCAAGGATAAATGAGAATCAGTCTATTGAAGGTTTAAGTACAATTATTCCTGGTATAGGTGCAGCTCTTTCATACGAGATTTATAGAAATAGTTCAATTGCAGTTGCTCCTGAGGCGGAATTCCAGATCAATTTTCTAGATCTAGCAGATGGTGCAGATATTTCGTACTCCGCTGCGCGTGTTGGAGTTTCAATAGGGTTTTTCACTAGTCCGACAGTGGCCTCACCGCCAATTCCCCCACCTCCTGTACCTACCCCTCCTTTGCCAGTTCTCAAGCCGGCTATCGAATCTATTCAGTCTGAGTTATTTGTAGAGGATAAAGCAGTAAGTCAAGGGGATACTTTGCGCTTAGTCAGGAAGATAGAGCGTACGCTTTTCCAATATACGATATTGCCCCGGCTATTTTTTGATAAAGAGGGCAATATTAATGACCATAGATATGAAAATCTTACGCCTGAGGCATTGTCTATAAAAGACCAGATCACTAATTATTTTGGAGGTAAGGCAACAAGTGATCTTACTTTCAGATCGTATTATATAGAGGGTACTGATTTTCAGCCTGAGTATTATTTAGCAAAAGTGGGTCAGGAACTTAGGGTCAGGGGTATTCCAATAATAATTGATACTTTAGTTAATGATTTCCAATATCCTGAATTATTAGAAGAGTATAGAAGAGTCGATATTCTAAACTCAGGGGTCGAAAAGCCTATTGAAATCAGTTTAAGTCTGGATAGTACTCTTGTTTTGGGTGAGAGATACCGCCACAAGGTTAGTGTTATACCTGATTCACTTGCGAATATGGTTACAGCGTCAATAACTGATGACTCTAGAGTAGTACCTTATGTTATCAAGCGTGATTTCTACTCGCAGTTCCCGTTCAAAGATGGCATAGCGAAATATACTTTTATTATGACAAACTCTTTGAATGATTCTGTAATAAAGAAGGATTATTTTGTTGAGTCTGTTGAAGAAATAGAAGAATATCAGTATAGAGTATATGATCTGGATACCAAAACTGCTAAGAGACAATACTTATTAGGATATACTCGTTTCGATGAATCCAAATTATTCATCATATCAGAAAGCGTTAGAGAGATTGCTATCCAGGCTCTTAAGGATGGGAAGAAAATAACTATTATAGCCTCAACCGATGATTTAGGAGATCCTGTATATAACAGATCCTTGGCTAATAGAAGAGCTGCAGAGGCTGTAAAACTATTTCCGGGAAATTTTAGGGATCAGGTATCAACTATGATCCCGAAGAAGTATGTTTTTGACAATGATCATCCTTACGGCCGGCAGCTTAATAGAGCTATTTTGATTCGTATAGATGAGTAGCTTCATACGGTTCAACACCAAATATCTTATCAGCTTTATCCTTAGCCATCTTCTTATGTATAGGTTTGATATATACTGATATCACTGCAATCGCTGCTGCTATTACGATCATATCATCTCCAAAGCCGATACCGGGCAAAAAATCGGGTACAGTATCTAGGGGAGATATAAAATATCCTAAGGAACCAAAGATGACAGTTCTTGCCCATTTAGGGGTATCCTGATCCTTTGATGAAAAATAAAGGCTATATCCTTTTTCTACAAGTTCTCTGCCTACTTTCTGGGCTACATGCCAAATTTTATTTAGGAAGCTCTTTTCACTATATTTTGTTTCGTAGCCATCTACATTTATATTGTTAACTTCTGGGTATTCGCTTGCTGTTTGCATTCTCTGCCCTTGATAATATGATCTATTCTACAATTACTAACGAGATATTTCTCAAACAATTATATGAAAAGAAATTTATCCAAACCTCTTATCATGGGTGTGATCAATACAACACCCGATTCGTTTACCGATGGTGGCTTATATACTAGTACGGATAAAGTGCTAAGGAGAGTCGAAGAGATGATAAAGAGCGATGTTGATATCATCGACTTAGGTGGTGAATCAACTCGTCCGGGTAGTGAAAGAGTATCGGAAGAGGAAGAGGCGCAAAGGGTACTTCCATCTATTAGGGAAATCAGGAAAAGATTTGACATACCTCTGTCAATTGATACCTATAAGTATAATATAGCTCGTGAGGCATGCGATCTTGGGGTGAAGTATATTAATGATGTAAGTATGCTGGCAGATGACAGATTAGCTAAGCTCTCCGGTAGTTATAGTATTCCAATTATAATAATGCATTCTAATGGTGATCCTAAGACAATGCAGTTGAATCCAAGTTATTCCGAAAAAGGGGTGTTTTATGATGTCAATAGCATTCTAATCGATAGGGCTATGAAAGCTAAAGATAATGGAGCCCATGAAGTAATCCTTGATCCCGGGATAGGATTTGGCAAAACGTTGGATCATAATCTTAGATTAATTAAGAGGATTTCTGAGCTTGGTAATGATAGATTTAGAACTCTACTTGGTATCTCGCGGAAGAGTTTTATTAAAGCTGCGGTAGGCATAGAAGATGTGAATGAAAGAGATATTGAGACAATGGCTATCTATGCATATACATATGGAAAGACAGATATAATTAGGGTTCACAATGTAGAACTTCATACAAGAATGTCCAAAATCCTTAATTCTCTTTCTCAGGCTTAGCATCCCAAGTTTTGTAGATGCTAGTTAATTATCATAGTTGGTGAGACGTTTTCCTAGCTTAAGTGTCTTTATATATAGATTCAAGTAAAATGAAAGAAAGAATATCGAATAGATATATACAGTGTTCACGTTCTTTGAAATACCGTATCTTCTTATGGTGGGCGTTATTGATGTCTTTAGCTGCGTGTGATCCATGTGATCCAAATGGCGAAAGTACAGATGACCAACTGATATTAACCAATATCTCAGATGGTACTTCTGGCTCTGTCATTATATTTTCTGAAGGGAATAGTGACTATGATGTCGTTGAGCCATTTATAGTTGATCTACCTAAGCAGATATTTGGTCGTTGGTTCCCATACACATATTCTGCTGAAGAGTTGTGGGTATATAGTAATGGAGTTAAGGAACTCTGGGCCTTCAATCCTTTGGGGCCTGATTATGCAATAGGGGCGGCTCTGATGCCTAACCCTGAGACAGCATATTTTACTAATAAGGATACTTCTACAGTTTATGTAGCCGATAGTGCTGGTAACCTGGCTTTGTTAGTTTCTGATCGTGCTATTGAAACAGGTATTATGTATTCGGAAGAGCTTGAATCACTGATTTATATTGATGATTCAGGGTCGCTAAGGAGTATCAATAGAGATGGTAGTGGTATTGGTAGTTTTGCATTATCATCTCCGGCAGGTAGTTTTATTTTATCGCCTGGTGGCCGATTTGCAGCTGTATTAGGGGAAGATAAGATCTATACAATAGATCTTGCTGATAATAAGATACTGTGGGAAACTGAGTCTCTATCAGTTAGCGTTGATGCTTTGTCGGTTGACGGTACTAAAATCTATTCCATTAATGAAACGCTTTCTTCGATTATTGTTATTGATGACTCAGGTTCGCAGGGTACTCTATATCAATCTGCAGAGGGAACTATTGAAAGTGTGTATTCGAAACCAAATGGTGATGTCGCTGCCATCATAAGTGATGGACAGGTAAAAAGTGCGCTAGTAGCACTTGATGGCAAGTCGGGTATAGTTCTGCGTCTTTCAATCAGTGATGCTCTTAATGCCGTCTTTAGTGAATAATGCAAAAAGATCTCAGCAAATACACCGATGTGGAACTTTCCACAATGATAAAAGGTTCGCATAGCGAACAGCAGGCTGCTTTTGCAGAGATATATAGCAGATATTCACAGAAACTTTACCTCTATTGTTACAAAATACTTGAATCAAGTGAAGAGGCCGCTGATATTTATCAAGATGTTTTTTTGAAGTTCGTGACTTTTGCTAGAAATGATTCTAAGCAATTAACAAATATATTCGGTTATTTATTACGCATAGCCAGAAACAGTTGCATTAATATAAAGAGACAGGCAAGTGTAAGAAGAAAATATACAGAAGAGCCGGAGTTCCAAAAACCGGCGAACTATGGCCGTAAACAGCTATTAGACCTTATTGATGAAGAGTTACAAAAGATGGAATACTCAAATAGAGAAGTCTTCATACTAAGATTATATCAGGGATTGAGTTACAATGAAATAGGGAAAATATGTGGTATTTCTGAAAATGCCGCTAAAAACAAATTCTGGCGAACTAAAGACAAATTAAAAGAAGCATTAGGCCCATATATGATGGATCTTGAGCAGAATTTATGAGGCAATACAGATTTAATAATGATTATTGCTATGTTAACTAAAATACACTTCATGTGTTGTTGCTATAAAGAGGATGAAAAAGAATTGAAATGTCAAATGATTATTTAATACACCAATATCTTGATACAGGGTTAGATGCCTCTGGTGAAGAGGCGATGTTTTTAGCTTTGGCAGGTGACCCGTTACTGCGGCAAGAATTTTCACGCCAGCTTCGGCTCAATCAAGTCATAGAAGAAGAGGCGCGTAAAATAACTCCTCCGGCAGTACTTGCTAGTAGTATATTTGGGCAGCTCGGCTATGCTATTCCTGCAAGTTTAGCAACAACTGCCACTGCAGTGCCATTTCTACATAAGATTTTCCCTATTCTTGGTTCAATTGCAGCAATGGTTTTTCTGTCATTGCTAGCTGTGCCATATAGTGATATTGAAGATGATTCCCAAAGCCAGGAGAACCAGAGATTACTTTTCGTGTCGGGATTGTCAGGGCAATCAGTTGATAATGTGAATCAATTTGAAGATACTGGCAGTGGTCTATTGACTAGATATGAAAATAGTGTTGAGGTAGCAGATTCAGCTGATATTGTTCTCAGAGAATCGCTTATCTCGGATAATAGTAATAACACTCCTGGTGAATCTAATACTCAGGATTTTGTCTCTAATAATTCCATATCAAGAGATAATGGGTCACTATCAACGGGTGATAGTAGAAACAATGTTCAGGATGATTTTTCAGAGGACGTGAGTCAGATATCTCAAGAGAATGGCGGTAATAATTTATCAATATTCAATTTAAATCCGGAGGATATCTTAGGTAGTATTGAATTAGGAGATAGTTACGATAACCCTGGTTTTATTGAAATGCTAGCCAGGAGTGTGAAGGAAAGATTGAATGAAATAATGGCTTCTGAAGAAGAGAGTGGGTCAATACAGCAAGAACATAATATTGATGAAAGAATAAATAATAGTACAGATTTATTTGTTGAAGATAATGTTATTCCTGGTGCTGCGGCAGTGATATATCCACTTCCTTCTTTTGGAGATCAATTTCTTACCGTACACTATATTGAAACTAATTCTGATCCAGATATTAGTATTTCTAATTCAATACCATCCTTAGGAGTTAATTACGGGTTTCACTTGGGTGAATATTTTGCATTAGTTTTTGATGGTGGTATGGAAGACTATGGTCAGAGTTTTGGTTTTATTCAGAATGGTCGAGAAGTGGTCAGGAATCAAAATCCGACCGTGTATTATTATACAGCTGGTCTGAGGGTGAATACTCCTTATCTTTTTGATACATGGATGCCTTATGCCCAGATTACCGGTGGCGGATCCAATTTTGGTCCTCTTGCTCGGGGTAAACTGGGGATGATGGTGCGTACGAATGAGGCTTTATCTTTCAGTGCCGGTTATGAATACTCAGTATTATTATATACTGTAAGTTCGGATACATATTCGACAACTAACTCGGGATACTCAATTGGATTGGTATATCATTTCTAATTGGAATATTGGCTATAGCTTAGCTAAGGGCTTCTGCTGGATTATTACCTGTACTATGTTAATGGTAATTACATCCTGTGAGTGCCCTACTTCGGATAATATTGATAGTCAGACCATACCGCTTTCGGGGGCTGGCTTTCAGATAGTGGATGCTACAAATAATGAATCCGGGTTGTATATAGAGATTGCTGAAATACCGCAGATTGAAATTCCGAAAGGATTTCCCTTACCCTTTGAAGGCAAAATAGAATCTGGAAGACAGGTTGTAACTATCTATTCAGATGACTCATTCTATTATAGTGGTCCTATCAGTACTGATTCAACAGGGAAGTACATTGGTATACTACAAGGTATTCCTCTATTTGCAGAGTTTGATGTATTGATGACGGATACATTGCCCAACCTATCAATTTATAATGCGAGTGATAAGATATTGAGTATTGAGTCAGGGGTCAATACAATTCAGGAGATATTGCCGCGAAGTTTTGATACAATTGATTCCGGAAGTGAGTTGGGTATTTCGGGTATTTCTTTTAGCCCTATTATAACAGAGGGTATGATCATTATACTTGATGTCACCGAACAGATTCAGTATGCTGAAGTCTCTTTTTAAGGTCTATTATTTTTATAGTAAATCCTGAAGCTTTATTCTTCGTATTGTTACTATTGTTTTAGTAACAGTGTCTTATCAAAAAGATACAGTTAATCACGGAGAGTATATGTGCATCCCTAAGATCCAGATTTTTTTCGTTTTGTCTATTTTCTTCATATCCTTATCTATTGATGCAGCTACGCCTGGGCCGTATACAGCTAAGATATATGGGGCAACGGTATATCTGCAAGGGGCAGAACTAAGTAGCAGAGCTGAAGTTAATTTAGTTAAAGGGGATAATACTGTAGTTATTACAGGTATTTCTCCATATATCGATCCTAATTCAATCAGGCTTATAGCTAATAAAGAAGGGATCATTAACTCGGTGCGTCATAATATCAGTTATCTTCGCGAGAGTAATACAGAGCTGTATCAACTCTATAAGGACTCACTTGATAATCTGAATAAAGAGCTTAGTTTTTTACGTTCTGAGCAAGAAGTTCTAAAACATGAAGGTGATATGCTCAGAAATAATTTTACTTTTAAGTCTACATCAGAAGTTGCCACCGGGGCTGCACTTAAGGAGTATAGTGATATCTATAGAAAACGTTCTTTGGATATTGCCAAGAGAAATATTGAGATTAATTATCTAATGGTGGATCTGCATGCGAGTATAAGTAGAGTAAGCAGTGAGATGAATAAGTACTCGGGTAATGGACAGCCCAGCCATGAGATAATTGTGGATTTTACATCTGACAGATCTCAAAAATCTAATTTTATGATTACATATAATATCTCAACATCGGGCTGGACACCTACTTATGACCTTTATATTGATGATAATGATGCATCTCTGATTTATAAAGGGGTAATCAGACAGGAGAGTGGGATAGATTGGGAAGATATTGATTTACGCTTATCAACCACTCGCCCCTCGTATAATAATACAGCTCCTCAATTCAAGAGAATGTATGTTGATGTAGAGAGAGTTATGAATATTCGAGGTAGTAGGAGTGAATCATTGAGTTATTCTGATTCTGATGACTATGTTGTTACGCAATCACAACGTCTAGTTTCTAAGGATGCAGTGGGGAATGTAGCAAAGCAACGTACTTTTGAGCAGATAGATAACGGATTAGATATTGTCTATGAAGTACCTAAAAAATATACCATCAAGAATGGCGAACGAGAAAAATATGTGACTCTTCAGGATCGGGAAATACAGGTTGATAAACGTTATCTTACTATTCCTCGCTTCTCGGAAAAAGTATATCTGATAGCTGATCTTGAAAGAAGTTTAGCCTCGGAACTTGTATCCGGGATGGTATCCGTATTCTATAATGGGGGTTATACAGGACGTTCTTATCTGGATATGGCATCAAGCGATGACAAAGTTTCTGTAACAGTTTCGGCTGACGATAGGGTGAAGGTAAAACGCCGCTTACTGCGTGATTTCCAAGAAGACAAGTTTTTGTCATCTGATATAGAGAAGTTTTATGCTTATGAAATTACTCTTGAGAATAATAAAAAAGAAGAGATTGAGGTAGAGCTGGTAGAAATGTTACCTCTTTCTCAGTCGGAACTAATTGAGGTAGATTTAATAGAGAGCTCGGGAGCTAAAATAAACCGTGAGACAGGGCTAGTAGAGTGGAAGATAAAGCTTGACCCGCTTAGTAAAGAGACAAGAAAGTTTATTTATTCTCTAAGATATCCTAAAGATATGCGAGTGAATACTTTATTCAGGGATTGATCAGGATCAGTACATTAGTAGAAGACTCTCTGCCAGAATACCGATCTAATACCTTTATGCTTTTTGCTTATTTTTGTAATCAATATTTACATGATTGAAACTGCATATGGTTATGGAAGATAATGAAAAAGATAGATTAACTCATCTTAATTCTGAAGACAATCAAATGGGACAGGCAGATGAGCAGAAGGTGGAAGGTGATGTATTTTTAGGATACGGACGTGGTCAGGATGGTGCAGAGGCAAAAACTGATATCGAAGAAACTACTTCTTCAGAGTATTCTGAGTCAAAAGGATTATATCAGGAACGTGAAAAGAGACCGACTAAATTTCAAGAAGAGGATATACTTAATCCATCTCTTCCATTAGAAAAGAGGGGTAAGCTTTATATAGTTTCTACTCCCATCGGGAACCCGGATGATATAACTCGTCGGGCTGCTAAGGTATTGAGTGTCTGTGACTTGATAGTATGCGAAGAACGTAAGGATGGTGCTGCACTACTTCACCGCCTGGGTCTGAAGAAAGATATCGATATGCTCAATGAGCAAAATGAGATTGAAAAAGCCCCTGAAATCCTTTCTTTGATCCAGGATGGCAAAAAGATCGGCCTTATTTCTGACGGAGGAACGCCTCTTCTTGCTGATCCGGGAAGTGAACTGATGAGAATAGCACTTGCTTCGAAGGTTGATATAGAGGTTGTGCCTGGTGTTACCTCTCTAATGGCAGCATTGGTTCGTTCAGGTTTTTCACTTGATAGTTTTGTTTTCGGAGGTTTCCTCCCCCGTGAGAAGACCAGCAGACTAAAGAAAATCTCAGAATTGTCGCATGAACATCGCACTGTAGCTATTCTGGAGACTCCCTACAGATTACGACCAGTATTAGAGGCATTTGCTAAAGAAATGCCGGACCGTAAGGCTTATCTTGGTATGAACCTTACTATGCACTTTGAGTCTCATCATTATGGTACATTCTCGCAAATATGGGACAAATTTAAAGATAGTAAGGCTAAAGGTGAATTTGTAATAGTTTTCGAAGGGAATACTTCTACTGGCAATAAGTCAGTAGGCGAACGGATTGAAAGGGCCTATAGACAAAAATCGGGTAATTTGGCCGATCAATATCGTCATCTGGAAGGGGGAGTTAAAAAGAGAATAACTATTCGTAAAACATCAGCTAGTGAAAGAGGTTCTGGAAATGGAAAAAACAAAAGTTATTCTGATAGAAATAGTAAGAGCAAGTTTGGTGGAAGAGCGGATAAATCCAGGTACGGTAATAAAAAAGGAGGCAGTTCTAACCGAGGCAAATGATTATTTTGGATTGTTTAATATCAAATAGCTAATTCCATGACAATAAAACTAAAAAAAATATATCCCGGTTTTGACAGTATCGAACTACCGATGTATCAATCGAGCGGTGCAGCTGGTATGGATCTGAGAGCAGCAATAAAAGACCCGGTTTCAATTCGGCCTGGGGGTATTATGACTATCCCTACAAATATTGCGATAGCAGTGCCACAAGGGTATGAAGCGCAAATACGGAGTCGTTCGGGGCTTGCATCAAAGTTTGGAGTTTTTGCACTTAATGCTCCTGGTACCATAGATTCGGATTACAGAGGGGAGATTAAAGTGATCCTGGCTAATTTTTCAAATCAAAGATATACTGTAGAAAAGGGAGACCGTATAGCCCAGATGGTAATTACTAAATACGAAACTGCTACCTGGGAGATTTGCGATGATCTGGATGAGACCAGCCGGGGAGAAGGTGGTTTCGGTTCTAGCGGAATTAAATAATCGTTTCAACTTTTTTAGGATAATAATGAGATTTTTTCTTTTTATTCTACTTTTTGTTTTTTGTTTATCGGCGCAAGCGCAAGTCCGAGAGGTTGTTAGGCCGGCTCGCAAGGTTAAAGATTCGGAGGATAGGTTGCAGTTTCGGGTGGGATTCGGTGGTGGATTAAATCTTAATCTCCCAATTGGTTTTGGAGATATTCCAACTAATGCTTATCAAAGGTATAGTTTAGATGGGAATGTGCAACTCGGAAAAAAATCTGGTACTGGAGAAGGATGGATGGTTATTTTTTCTGTTATTAGCAGAAATACTGGACTAAAAGTTGGTCCGGATATTATTACAGATGCTGATGGTAGAGCAATTGGGCGTGGGTATTTGGTAGAAGATTATGATTATATTTCTTATTGTCTGGCTTACCGAGGCTTGTTCAGTCATGGTTTTTTCTTTGAAGCTGGGTTGGGCCTCAATACAATTAACAGAGCAGAGGCAGTTATCACAGATACTGAGGGAAATAATCTTGTTGATCCGATAAATGTAACGGAAGAAGCTAATCCAATAAATAATCTTTTAAGTTTTGGTTTTTACTTTGGATATGAGTTTAATCTTAAAGAGTTTTTACTCATTGATTTAAAGGGTGGTGCAGAGATGATGGAGATAAATGATGATCAGTCTTTCTTAATATTTGAAACCAGAGCTGGGCTTGTGCTTCAACTCTAATCCTTCGTTTATAATGAAAAAGGCCTCACCGAAGGTGAAGCCCTTTCCGAGTTTTCTATAAATTTGTTTAGTCGATAGGTCTGAGATTCAATTCTTCAAATTTAGAATCAGGTAACTGTTCTCTAAGCACAATCATTAACCCATCATTGTCACCCAATACAGACACATCTTTTGCCAGCTCGGCATTAATATCTTCTGGTGATAAGGTCCACATGCCACCAGTAGCCGGGTCAATAATTAGCCATCCGATTAAGCCCCCCAATAAAAGATTACCTGCCAGATACCACCCACTTGCACTCGATTTTATAGTTAGCTCTTTAGTTTCATATCCTTTTTCAGAGATCTGTACCAAATAAGTGGCTCCTTTAAAGAAACCTTCGCTACGGTCTACTTCTAGCGTAGTTGGTGAGCTACCACTATAAACTGGATTTTTACTGGAATCAAAAATCTTGATGCTAGCATTATTTGGCTGAGTTTTTATGGTAATTTCTTGGGTTGAGCCATTTATAATACTACCACAGCTAGAGAGCATGAGGGAGGCCAGAGTTACAATAGACAAAGATTTAAACAAACCAACTTTCATCATATAATTCCAATTATTAACAAAAAGATATATACAATATAAAAAGTTGGTTTTACAAACCACCTTATTCCAAAAAAAAGACTCTACATATTATGCAGAGTCTTTAATAGTCAAAAAGATATAAGGATATAACTTATTTCTTAGCATCCTTCTTCGAAGTACAGCAAGATTTTTTTGTACCACAGGCTTTCTTACCATCTGCTGCAGCTTCAGTTTTGTCAGCTGCAAAGCCAAGGTCAGCTATTGTTTTAGTGATACTTGCTTCAGATGTTTTTTCATCGTCAAATTTCACAGTTACAGTATTTGTAGCGAGATCAACAGTATATTCATCGATTCCTTCAGCTTTGTCTAGCTTCTCAGAAATCATTGTCTTGCAGCTTTCGCATGTCATATTTGTTTTGATTGCTAACTCACCAGCAAACAAAGTAGTACCAGCTAAGGCAAATAATGATATAACTAGTAGTTTGATAGCTTTCATAAAAAGGCTCCTTTTTAAGTATATATAGTTTTTATTGTTGAAATATAACGTTCGACAACAGATTTTGTTGATAATTGTAATAAAGATTACTCACCAGTGGAGTCTTTATAAGCCATTATTATTACGTTGTCGTACCCTAAATATACGGATTTTATATCACTTCCTGACAATATATGGGGACTAGTAGCAATACCTCTAAGAGGTTTTCCTTTATTATCATAGGCTTCGAAAGCTGTAAGCATAAGATTATAGTCATCTATAATTGTCGTGCTGTTGGCTTCCGCCAGCGTACCAGATGTAGGCATACCGACCAGCTTACCAATATTATTCTCCCTTGCTAGATATGCTATTAATTCCATGCTACCAGATGTGCGTTCATCGATCAAAAAGTATACTTCTTTATCTTCTAATCCTTCAAGCGGTTTGATAGTGCTTTCAAAAATTAGTGTATCGGTAGGTGGTCCCGGTCTGTTAAATATCTTGAGCCTATATTCAACATTTTCAATTTCTTCATCGGTAAAATAGCCCAGCATATACTCGGAGATAGCTGAACTTCCTCTCATATCAAATAGATAAGTTTCATATTTCCCCATTTCCTCAGCTATGTTTTTAAACTTTTTATCGTTCATGGATCTGAGATCGATATAGACTGTTTCCTCATCCATTTCTTTAGTGGCGCCAAGGCCTCTTTGGGATACTTTGCTAGCTGGAAAATCGGCTGTAACCTTGACTAATCTTCTTGCACCGCTGGTGTCAATAATTCCTATTTCAATCTTATTAGGTAAAGGAAATGAGACCAAATCAATAAGTGCTTTACGCAAGGATAGCAATTTATTGGGATCAGCAGACTTATCTACATAATTGTTTACTTCATCCCAAATAGGCTTCCCGTTAATATCTACTACTCTGTCACCAATCTTAAAGAGATTTTCATCATATGTATTAGTTACTACAATATATTCACCTGATAGAGCTTCCAGATAGGCTGGTATTGTATATCTGTCATACTCACTGATGTTCCATGCTCTTGCAGCCGGATCGTCCATGTATTTGATACCCATTTTCATTAATTCGGAAAGAGAAACTGATCCTGATCCGGCTTCATCCATCATCTGCATTATTTCATCTTTTGTAAGATTTTCAATGCTAAAATTCTCCTTCATTCCAGCTATATCAGCTACAAGTGTCAGACGCGAAATCAGGTCTTCAGAGCTTAAAGCTAGTGGTAGATATTGCTTCCGGACTTCTTTAATATCTATTTCCGGTTTGGGATATGTTCGTATTCCGGCCATATAAACATTGAGTGGGAAATTAACATATAGTGGTTGTTTGTCATCAAGATACTCTAGTGTTATTGTTTCACCCTCCTTGGCCAGATTCTCAAATTCACTCTTTGGTGTCCATACTTTAAGAGCGTTTCCATTGTATGAAATATCCTGATCGATACCTACTCTATATCTGAAATCATATGTTCCATCAGTAACTTTCCATGATTCGGGAAAATCATCACTATCTTCAAAGTCATCATTTTCCATATTAATATAGGTGATCATTTCACCCTGTTTGAAGCCAACTTTTACATCATCGAACCAAAATTTACCTTCACCGGTTACAACTAAAGCAAAAGTCATCTTATCAGCATCTGAAGGTACTGTATCCAGTAGTCTAATTTTAGTCCAATCTGATGTTCTTACCATATCATCGTACATGGTTTTAGTAGCGATAATGCGATTATCTCTATTCTCATATCGAAGCCAAAGTTGGGCGTGAGCACCCGGGCCTATGGGTGCAGTTTTGATCATTGCCGATAAATTGACCGGAAGTCCCTTAATTTCTTGAGAAATTTTTGTCGTTTTAAAAACTACAGCTTGCTGATCTCTAACAGGTTGATAAATATTAACCACAGCTGATGACAATGGATCTGACATATTCATATTATATATTCCCTTATGCGTCCATGCATAAGAGACCATTTCGTCATATTTTTCCTGACGTTTTAGCGGTGTTTCCTTTATCGGTTGGCTTGATATTTTCATACCAGAAACAATTGGTTGATAGCGGTTCCTGATGATTTCCTTTAGGTCTTTACCTGCCACTGCGTCCTTTATTCCACTATACAATACTGATGTCCAATTGGTAACAGCACCTTCAAAGTATGGATTAAAAGCTTTAATCGCATACTGTATACTTCCCAGAGTATATATATTATTCTTGATTTTGTCATTCAGCTGTTGCGGTGGCATTGGGGTAACAATTATCCTGTCTGCATACTCTACCTGAAAAGCATCTAAAAAGAAGGGGCCCTGCCCACGGGTCTCGATACCAAATTCTATAAAATCAGCTCTGTTGTCAACTCTAAATTCAACCATATCAGTTGTCCATTCGGTGGCTGATATATATTCATCATTATATCCTTGTGCGCCAATTTTTCCATCTGCAAACTTGTCTCTTATCCATACTCTGAAACCATTACCAGAGTTTATGTCTTTTAGCTTGCCAGCCACAGAGATTCGTACCTTTCTTCCTCGGTATTGAAATGCATCAACTGTCTGAAATACGGTAGCCTGAGCATCTGCCTGCCCCTCTATAGTCAGATCAGTTGGTTTGGTATTCACTACTAGCAGAGATTGCTGTCCATCTGCATATTGTTCACGCGAAGCTACAGCTACGAATCCAATATCCTTACTTGTTGATCCTATCCACCAACCTGTCGGTAATAGTCCTTCAGGGCTATACTCGAAATCGAGGTTAAAAGGTTGTGCAATTGCGTCGGTTTCTACTATCTGCGAATGAGAAGGACTTAATACAGATACAAAGATTGTTATACAAAATGCCAGGGTAAATATTATATTATTTTGGGGGCGAACAAATGTAGTAATGCTCATACTTATGTCTTATGTCAGTGGTTATTTCGGTTGTCAAGTTATTTGGTGTTAATATCATGCATAATAACGCAAATAAACATAACTTGTTAATGTTTGCTAAAATCTTGGGAAGTATTTAGAACAAACAGTCCTAAGTATCGTTTATCTAGCTTAACTTATTCTTGGAAATGAAGTCGAAATAAAACGAAATTTTACTAATATGTCCAGTGATATACAGGCGGTACAGAAACTCTCGGAATCAATAAAACAGCTGAAAGCTGAAATCGGGAAAGTGGTTATAGGCCAGGAAGCTACTATCGATCAATTGCTCATGAGTCTTTTTGCTAAAGGTAATTGCTTACTGATGGGTGTACCGGGTTTGGCTAAGACTCTGCTTATTAAGACGCTTTCGGAGGCTCTTGATTTAGATTTTAGCCGTGTACAATTTACTCCGGATCTCATGCCTGGTGATATTACTGGCTCTGAGGTGATTGAAGAGGATAAATCTACAGGACAGAAAGTATTTCGATTTATAAAAGGCCCTATTTTTTCGAATATTGTGCTGGCTGACGAGATTAATCGTACACCACCAAAAACCCAAGCTGCGCTACTAGAAGCTATGCAGGAGAAAGAAATTACAGCTGCGGGACAGAATTATAAACTTGATCAACCCTTTTTTGTACTTGCTACTCAGAATCCTATCGAACAAGAGGGTACCTATCCGCTTCCAGAAGCTCAGCTCGATAGGTTTATGTTTAATATTCTACTGGACTATCCTAGTGAATTGGAAGAGCGAGAAATTGTAAAATCAACTACTAGTGGTGCATCTGATACAGTAAATAAAGTGATGGGTAAAGAAGATATAATTATGTTTCAGGATCTTGTTCGCAAGGTGCCAGTTGCTGACAACGTAATTGATTATGCAGTTAGATTGGTGCGTGCTACCCGACCGACAGAGGATTCTTCGGATACAGTGAAAGATTATATTAGCTATGGAGCAGGACCCAGAGCCAGTCAATTCCTCATACTGGGTGCTAAGGCTAAGGCTGCTATGTCGGGGCGTTTCACTCCGTCAATTGATGATGTCAGGTCAGTTGCCCAGCCGGTACTTCGCCATAGGATTGTTACCAGCTTCAAGGCTGAAGCTGATAGGTTGGATTCTAATGCTATAATATCTCGACTGGTTCAGGAATTAAGCTGAGGTTTAAAGTAATGTTATTTTACTGTACCTTCGTAAATATAGGCTACTCCGAATGACAGTTTTTGGAACTGTATGTCTTTGAACCTATCAGTTGAGAACATTATATTGGCAAAAGTCTGGCCATAAGGGAATTTTTCAGCTGATTCAGGTAAATATCTATAGGCTGATCGATTACCAGCCATCACCCCTCCTACTAGCGGTAGCAGACTTTTATAGATACTTCTGTATAATACTCCAATAAACCCTTCAGGCTGTCCGGTCTCAAGTACAATTACCTTTCCATCTTGCTTCACACATCTTGCCATTTCCGATATTACTTGTTGCGGATCATCCACATTTCGTATTCCAAAGGATATCGTTGCTGCATCAAAAGTACCGTCGGGATATGGAATAGATGATATATCCTGTACATGAAAATCAATTGCTTTTTTGCTATGTCTTTTCTTTGCGAAAGAAATCATCTTGGAACTAAAGTCAAGTGCTACCGCATTTGCTGTAGTGTCTACTTCCAGTATAGCCGAAGCTATGTCTCCTGTGCCAGTAGCGCAATCCAGATAATAACCATTTCCACCTAGTGAGGCTTCTTTTGCTTTAATAGCAATTTTCTTTTTCCAGCGTCTGTGAGTACCAAACGAAAGTATGTCGTTTAGCATGTCGTATCTGCCTGAGATGTCGTCAAACATCTTCTGTATTTCTTCAGACATCCTCTTATACCCTAGTTATGATAATAATATCCATCGACAAAGACTATTGTGTATATAAGTACAGCCAGCGCATATATTGATGCAAGTAAGCTAAATAATTTGTTATCTAATGATAATCTATATTTGCTTTGGTAGAAAAAAGGTATCAAAGCTATAAAGGCTGGAACAAGATATCTACCTTGAAATCCAAAAATCTTTTCTGCTCCCACCGGACTAATAATATAAAAACCGGTAATAGCGACTCCTGATACTAGAAGAAATACACTAGCCGATATCCATTTCATTCTACTGATTTCTTTATCTGAAGGGTTATTGAGAGTTATATTGATATTATCAAGAAAAGGAATGATCATAAACATTATACCTTGTATCAGATATATCCATCCAGGCATTTCTGCATATGCATAACCAAATTTACCAAATACACCAGCCCACCATTCCTGTCTAAAAAATCCAAGATTCAAAATAAGGTTCCTGGCGGTATCAAGTGGTTTAGCCATTGCCCATTTCAGATTCATCTGTGAGTCAAACAGAAAATCTTTCTGAAAGACTATAGGATCTGATATTGATAAGTCAGGATTGATAAGCTGCCATAATTCTACACTAAGCCAATATGCAACAGCCGATACTATAGCTAATACTAAGTAATAAGTCCATCGGCTTATTAGTTTTTCTATCTGAGATAATCCCATCAGTAGGAGAAGAGGTATGAAAAAGTACCCTGGTTTTATTAGAGCCATTCCGGATGAAAAAATACCAGTCAGGATTATCAATTTCGTGATCCCGATCTGATGATCTGCAGTCCATAATTTAAGAGAATATCCCAGAATCATAAATGAAATTCCAAAAAGCAATGTATCATAGGTTACAGAGGTGGCCTGATACATTACCATTGGAGAGAGTGCAAAAACCATCATAGAGTTTTTAAGGATCGGTGCTGTTTTTATTGCAATAAATACTATTAACAAATAAGCCAGAAGTGAACCTATGCGTCCCCAATATCCTAGCCAAATAGCATTATTATTTATGTGTTTACCTAGAGCTATTCCTACTGCTGCCGGTATATACCCCAGTTTTTGCGACGAATCACCAACATGATGATAAAAAACCTGCTTAGCTGCAATCAAGGGAATATTGGCTATAGAATCGACAACCTCTTTTTCTAATTTATCTCCTTCCTGGAAATGTATACCTTGAAAGGATCCTATTGTATTTAGCAGTCTCTCGGGAAACATTTCTCCAATTTGAGTACTATCCGGACTAACCCTGTAGAATAGCCTGCCTTCAGATAGGTTGTAGGCATGGAGAAAATGCCTGTCCTCATCATTAGATTGATAAGGTGGATTTGTGAAAACCAGCCAGAGACCCATTACCAAACCTATTATTAAAAATAAGGAGTGGGGGCTGATAACTAGATCAATATAGTTTCTCTTCCGGCTGATACTTCTTAATTATACTTTAAGTTATACGAAAAGATATAAAATTTAGACTTGCAAAATTAACATAACACTTCCACAAGACCTTATCATAGATTATTCTGCTAAATAATTTTATGGCTTTTAAGATTCTAAAAAGAGAATTTTGATTTAACTGTATAGTTTTTAATCAGTGGCGTATATTGTATTTTTTTGAATCTAAAAACCCTTAATAATTAATGGAAAAACCAATAGCAGTGGTTTTACTTTCCGGTGGTATGGACTCAGCGGTTACAGCAGCAATTGCTAAGGATGCTGGTTATGATCTGGCAGCAGTTTTTCTTGATTATGGTCAGAGGACACTCATTGCTGAGAAAAAGTCTTTTCAGTTATTATGTCTTCACTATAAGATAAAGAACTCACTGATTATAAATTGTACTCATTTTTCTCAGATAGGTGGTTCTGCCCTCACTGATAAGGATATTGATGTGCCTACTCCCGGAGATTATGAGTTTGAACAAAATAATCCTGTTAGGATTACTGATTCGGTAGAAGTTCAAAACTATCGTGCCCCCTCTACCTATGTACCTTTTCGAAATGCTAATATTTTGGCCATGGCTGTTTCTTATGCTGAGGTTATTAAAGCGCAAGCTGTTGCAGTAGGTGCAGTAGCAGAAGATTCATCAGGATACCCTGATACAAGGAAGGAGTTTTTTAAAGCTTTCGAGCAAACTATCGAAGCTGGTACAGCACTGAAGCCACCAATCAGAATAATGACCCCTGTAATTGATATGTCTAAATCAGAGATTGTAGAAAAAGGTATTGAACTTGAAGTACCTTTCCAATTAACCCATTCATGCTACCAATCTAACGATTTGCCATGCGGTAGATGCGAATCATGTAGATATAGATTAAGAGGCTTTAGGCAGGCAGGTAAGCAAGATCCTTTGGAATATCAGAATCTATAACCAAACGATACCACGAAATTCGAAGGAAGAGAATTGGGGTCTAGTTGATATTCACCAAACTCATGTACAGAACTATTAACTCTATAACCAATACCACCTAAGAAATCTCCAATTTCAAGATTAACAGTTCCAGTATTACCCCATACAACTAAATTTCTGAAGGTAGCAATATCGGTTTTTACTGAAGGATATATTACTATATTGTCACTAATATCCATCGATAAGTAGGTCATCTGATGATCTAAAAAGCCACCTGCCATAGGTTCATTATCAGCGATACCGGTATTCAGATCTGTGATATCAGAAAGAATATAGAATGTAAAACCACCGCCGATATTCATACCTAGATCAAGTACCGTGACATCAGCTCCTATTTGTTGACTACCTCCGACACTGAAGACAGTTAGATTAGTTTTGTCTACATGATCAGCCCCCATTTGATATGCGGAGGAAGCGTTATAAGGAAGGCTAATTAGATTTGGATTACTAATAAGAACAGAGCTTGCATCCACCATATAAGGTATTATAATACCAGATGATCTGATCCTGATCTGATTATCCAATGCAAGAGTTTCTTCAAAATTCGACTGGCTATTTCTACTCAGTAAATCTATATCTTCGGTAGGTAAATTTGCAATACTTTGCGAAGTATTATCCTCAGCAGATAGACTTTCAAAAGAGGTCCCTGTATCCGTCGGACTAGCAATGTTACTGGTTATATCGGCCGCCGATAATGATCTTTCAGAAGATAAGTTTTCTCCGGTTGCCAAAACTGTTCTGGAAGATGTTACAGGAACATTTTCACTGATATCACGAGTCTGAAGTTCTTCTCTACTATTCAGACCAGGCTTATCAAGCATATCAGAAAATTCAGTCATTTGTTCTGCAATAGGCTCACTGTTATTATCAACAAATAAACCATCCAAATCAGAAGAAGTAAAGATTAGCGTACCTCCTGAAATAAGGAGAGCAGTAATAACTGGCATCAGAAGCGATTGGACAAGAGGCGTTACGGCTGATGTTGCGGCAGAGCCAGCAGTAGCAGGAGCCATATAACCAATCGATGAGAAAATACTACTGGTTACGGCAGCAGGTGGGGTAAACGCCTCGGTATCGCGTACCAAAGCCTCCCTAATTGAGATAAGCTGATCCATTTCTTCCTGGAGATCCGGATTCGATTCAATCTCAGACATAAGCTCTTGCTCTTGTCCGGGATCAAGCTCTCCATCTAACATGAGGGTCAGCTTCTCAGATGGTGTTATGCCGTTTAGTTTTCCCATTGTTTTCTATTTCAGTAGATATATAATTCCAATGTTCAATATATCTATCTCAAAAAACCTCTTCTTTATCCATTTTTTTCCAGATCCTTAAGATAAGGCTGAAGTATATCTCTTATCTTTTGTTTCGATCTGTATATCTTAACTTTTATATTATTTATGTTCGTATCAGTTATATCAGCTATATCCTGATAAGACATTCCGTCATATTCTCTTAGTACAAAAACTTCTCTATAATCTTCAGGCAAAAGCTCAAGCGCTCCTTTAATGAGTCCTAACAACTCATCTTTGTCAGAGTTATAGCTATCAAAACCACCCATATATTCTTCGAAAGAAGTAGTGGGCCTGGCTGCTCTTACCGAATTCACGCACAGATTTCTTGCTATCCGAAGCAAAAAAGCTGGTACGTTTGTCATTTCCCTGTCCTGCTCAGCGGACTGGTAGAACTTTACAAAAGCTTCCTGGAAAATATCCTGAGCTTCCTGTTGATTACTCAGAAATCTCATGCAGTAAGCATAGACACGAGAAGAATATCTGCTGTATAGTTCAGCAAAAGCATCCTCTCTTTTGGCCATCCCTGGCCGCATCATGGCAAAGAGGCTCGCGTCGTCATATTCCGAGTAATCGGTAGCCATTGTTATCTTCAATAACACTTAGTGTGAAGTAATGTTACACAGGATTAATAAATAAATATCGGCAGACAAATGCTGCCAAAATCAAGCCAATTATTTGGCGTACCCTTCTTATTTTGACACGGTTCTTTAGGTAATTATTGTGTTGAAGAAAACAGGCTAGCTGAATATCACCGTCTGTCTTTTCTGTTTTTCCTTTTTATCTAGCTTTCATTACTTAATTTTGATATTATAATAATTGAAATGATAGAGTTTTGATGGGCAAAGTACTGATTACAGGCGGAGCGGGTTTTCTCGGCTCCCATTTGTGCGATTTATTCCATGAGCGAGGCCATGATGTGATATGCATGGATAACCTGATTACGGGTTCGGCTGATAATATTGCACACCTGATGGGGAAGGAACGCTTTAGATTTGTACACTATGATGTTACTGACTATATACATATTGATGGCGAGCTAGATTATATACTGCATTTTGCCAGTCCGGCCAGTCCTATCGATTACTTAAAGTTGCCAATACAAACACTCAAAGTAGGATCATTAGGTACTCATAAAACATTGGGGCTTGCAAAGGCAAAGGGAGCGAGATTCTTACTGGCTTCTACTAGTGAAGTGTATGGTGATCCATTGGTTCATCCTCAGCGTGAAGAATATTGGGGAAATGTTAATCCTGTTGGTTTCAGAGGTGTATATGATGAAGCCAAACGCTTTGCGGAAGCAATGACTATGGCTTACCACCGATATCATTCGGTTGATACCAGAATTGTAAGAATTTTTAATACATTCGGTCCGAGAATGAGATTACATGACGGGCGAGCTATTCCAAATTTCATAAACCAAGCTTTGTCCGGACAGAATCTAACAGTCTATGGTGATGGGTCACAAACCCGCTCAGTATGTTATGTTTCTGATCTGATAGAAGGAATATATCGTCTTCTTATGTCCGATGAAATTGAGCCTGTTAATATTGGAAATCCTAATGAGATATCAATGTTGGACTTAGCAAAGGAAATAATAGCTATTACTGGTTCTGATTCTCAGATAGTCTATACAGAGCTACCAAAAGATGACCCGAAAATAAGACAGCCTGACACAAGTAAAGCTAAAGAAATTCTTGGATGGTCAGCGAAAGTAGATCGTAAGACTGGTCTTGACCATACAATAGCTTATTTCAAAAAACGCCTTGCAATTGTCTGACTGTACGCTAATATTTATTCAGAGAAATGGATAGGTGCCAATACAAGGCAAATCAAGATTAATCCCAAACCGCTGGGTAGTAGTTACAGTAATATTTTCAGTTTTACTGTTATCGCCATTGCTTATTATCTTTTTCGAGACTTTTCGAAGTCTTCTTGTTATTCCCTTGTCTGATTCCGGCACTGAAAATCTTAGTCACTTTGCAAATTATCTTCTCTGGGACTACCTGTCTGATACCCTGTCTCTGCTGACTCTTACAACTATTTTTTCATTGATTTTTGCTCTTCCATCAGCCTATTTACTTGCACGCTACAAAATTGGTAATTCAAAAGTACTTTATTGGCTAAACGTATTGCCGCTTACAATACCTACTTATATCGGAGGATATATTTGGGCTGAACTTTTTAGTTTCCCGAATAATGGATATTGGTTGCTTAAAAATTTCTTTGGATCAGCTGATGTTTTGAATCTCTTTTCACTAGCCATGATATTTGCTTCAGTGCTTTATCCATATGTTTTTATTCAAGCCCATCAGGTGATAACAGATCGTTTGCTTGGATATAGTCAGGTCAGTAATAGTCTGGGAGCCGGTAGATGGGAGTTTTTCCGGAAGACAGGGCTCAGGATATTGTCCTTTCCTTTGACTTATGGGCTACTCCTTGTTTCCCTAGAAACTCTTAATGATTATGGTGCAGTGAAATACTATGGTGTTGATACTCTTACCAGTGGTATTTTTAAAGTATGGTATGGTATGGGTGATCTGGGTTCTGCATTAATGATGAGTGTAATTCTAATCCTGCTTGTGATATCACTCAGAATTTCAGTTTCTTATCTGAAAGTAGCTGGTCTGCGTCAGGAACGCCAATATCAACCTAAGCCAGCGGATAGCTTGATTAGGAGATTCGCACATTTGATTATAGTCATGCTTATTCCATTAGTCTCTTTTGTACTACCATTTGTGTATATAGCCTGGGGTACTCTGGAAAGTATAACAAGTGATTTGGATGTTGATATTCTAATTGGTAGTATAGGTAATTCAGTTTTATTTTCCCTTTCAGGTGCAATATCGATTTTAATAATATCAGTCATTATTGCCTACACTAATTTTCATTTTCACTCTAGGAAGTTGGAAATGTTCTCTTCGTTATCACTAATCGGATATTCAGTACCCGGGGCTGTTACAGCTATCGGCTTCATGCTTATTATAGGCTATTTCTCTTCATTTTTCCATATAGGTTATTTCATACCTTTGATTTTCGCTTATACTGTTAGGTATTCTATGGTTGGTTATGCTCCCATTGGTGGGGCAATCGAAGATTCTTCGGGTAGATACTCACTCATCTCTATGTCATTGGGTAAAAATAGATTCGTATCATTAATTAAAGCCACTATACCATCAGCAAAGTCTGCTGTGATTTCATCATTCGTGATTAGTATGGTAGAGATTATGAAAGATCTGCCACTTACCCTGATTCTGAGAGATTATGGTACAGAAACACTATCTACAAGTGCTTACCGTTACGCAAATGACGAGCAATTAATTCGTTCGTTCCCTTATGGTTTTCTTATAATTCTATTGGGTATTCTAGTCATCTTCCTAACTGAAAAGATTTCTACAAGCAAAAATTAAAATGGCTTTTTGTTTATTTTATTATAAAATTATATAAAACATATAGTTTTGTCTGTGAGTAAAGTATGAATAATAAAAGATATGATTCAAGTAGGGCTCCTGAACCGGTAGGTTTGTATCCTCATGCCAGAAAAGTTGGTAATCTTCTATTTCTTTCAGGTGTTGGTCCTCGTGAAAGAGGAACAAAAAAAATTCCGGGTGTAAACCTAGATACGGACGGCAACGTAATCTCATATGATATTGAAAAACAATGCCGCTCAGTATTTGATAATGTAAGAGCAGTATTAGAAGATGCTGGTGCTAAATGGGAAGACTTGGTTGATGTTACTGTTTTTCTGACAAATATGAAAGATGATTTTCCGATTTACAATAAAGTCTATGCGGAATATTTTAAAGACAATCAGCCCTGTAGGACTACCCTAGGTATTACTGCTTTACCTACACCCATAGCAGTGGAGCTTAAATGTATTGCTCACCTTGAATGATTTGAAATGAAAAAGAAGCTAAAAATGAATTGGTTCAATGATTTATCGAAAAAGATCTTTTCGGTTATCTCAGTTGCTGTATTAATATCTCTTGTAGCTGTTTCCTGTGCTGATGGAGGTGGAGGGTTAAATCTTTTTTCATTAAGTGATGATGCTCAGTTAGGAGCAGAACTTGACACTGAGATCAGGAATAACCCAGCAGAATACCCTATACTCAATAATCCCAACGCTGAGGAATATTTACAGGGTATAGTGGATAAGATTGTTCAGTCACCCGATGTGCAGTTCGAAGATGAATTTATATATGATGTTACAATTATTGATCAGGATTCGGTAGTCAATGCTTTTGCAACTCCAGGGGGCTATATCTATGTATATACTGGCTTGCTTAAATTTATGCCAAACGAAGCAGCTCTCGCTGGTGTGCTTGGTCACGAAGTCGCTCATGCTGAAGAAAGGCATGCTACTGAAAGAATGACAACATCTTATGGACTTTCGGCATTACTCTCAATTGTTTTGGGAGAGAATCCTGGGCAGTTGGAAACAATGGCAGCCAATTTATTAGGAGGTCTATATTTACTCAAGAACAGTCGTTCGGACGAGCTTGAATCTGATGAAATGTCTTTTAGATATCTTGATGATACTGAATATTATCCTGCTGCAATGGAATATTTTTTTGAAGAGTTGGGAGATGGTTCTACCAATTTTTCAATAGAACAACTTCTTATTACTCACCCCGATCCTGATATTCGACTTGAGGAAATTAGAAAATTAGCCAGTGAGAATAATGTTTCACCTACAGTAGATAATCTTTTTACTGATCGCTATCAACAATTTTTGAGTACTCTAAATTAACGTAGGATTGAGCTTATCTCAAATATGCCGATTTATAGTCTTTTACAACTGATTTATTGGTAAAGCCAGCATATTTGGTAGCTAGTTCATATGTTTTCCTAGCAAATTCTAAGACTATTTTCTGGCCGTCTTTTTTGCCAGCTACATGTTCTAGGTCTAGTAACCACTCACCCAAATCTTTATGGAAATAGGCACCTTCTATTCCCAGATCCCCTTCCGCAAATCCTTCAGCTCCCGGGTATATGTACGAATAAAAAGCTGCTTTAGGATACATATCATTCCCTGTCCAAAAGCCTAAACTAGACACCTCGTGAGAATAAGCTTCTTTAGCTACCCAGTCAGGTAAATTTGGTATACCCCCAGGATGTTCTGGTGCTTCCGCTCCAGAAAACCTAGTAACAGCTAGGTCAAATGAGCCCCAGAAGAAATGTACCGGGCTACATTTATCCCTATATTCTGCTCTGAAAATCTCAAAAATACCATTTATATCTATCAGAATATCGTGCAAATTTTGGGCTATTTCTGCTGAATAATCTCTTGGTTCATTATCATCTTCGAATCTTACTGCACCCGGTATTTCATTGGGCATTGTATTGATTTTACACTCGAGTCCGGTATCGTTAAGCATCAACTTAATATTTTCATAAATAGTCTTAATACTATTACTTTTAATATCGACTGATCCATTATATTCGCCGTTAAGCAGCAAAATAACAGAACCTTCTCTTAGATTCAACTCCAGCTGATATTGTCTTTCACCATCAGGTATCATCTGGCTAATCAGACCATTAGTATTCACAAATTGTGTCACATGCCAGCTGTGATTCTGCCACGGTTTGTTTGCTATGGCCAGTTTACCAATTATCTGCGATACTAAGTGAAGTTTTTGGAATGTTGGCTTACTTGCAGCATAGTCGATATTTGATAAGGGGTTCATAAGAATACAAGTTTTGTTAGATATTATTTCTTTTTCGAGCGCATAGCCTGATAAAATATTTCATATTGGTATACAAAAAAAGGGACACTGTCTTCAGTGTCCCTTTTCAGCGGAGAGACCGAGATTTGAACTCGGGCAAGGTTTGCACCTTGACAGCTTAGCAGGCTGCTGCATTACCACTCTGCCACCTCTCCGTTGCTGTAAATAAGCAATGCCTATTTAACAGGACTGCAAATATAAGCAAAGCTGTATTTGGATACAATACTTACTTTAAGTTTCCGCCCGTTAGATGGCCCTATTTTAATGGCATTTCAACTTCAGCAAAAGCATCTATAGTTTCGAAGACTCTGACCTTAATATGATATATATTATCGTACAACTTGAATTTATCAGCTAGCTCACTGATAAAATACATTGCCAGATTTTCAGCTGTAGATGTATAATCAATCACAAATTTTTTAAAGTTTTGATTATCCAGAAAATCTATTACATCAGTATCATTTTTATCTACTACAAAGGCATGATCCATAGCATCAAGATATGGCCTTACAATTCTATCGATTTCATAAAAATCAAGCACCATTCCGTTTTCATCTGTCGAACCTATCAGATCAACTCTCATCTTGTAAGAGTGACCATGTATGTTTCTACAGCCCCCTTCATGGAAGGGAAGTCTGTGGCTCATTTCCCAATGAAAATCTTTACCTAGCCTTACCTTCATTTTACTATTCGTCATTATTACCATCCAGTTCTTTCATGTATTCAGCAGTGATCACACTATGAATTCCACCTCTTGTTGACCACTCAGTTGTTAATATCATTTCAAGCGGATCACAGGCTTCGACTAATTCATCTAGTATTTTGTTAGTAACTGCCTCATAAAAGATACCTTGAGTTCTGAATTCTAGATAATAATACTTAAGTGATTTTAACTCTAAGCACACTTCATTGGGTATATACTCTACTGTAACTGTAGCAAAATCAGGAAGTCCAGTCTTCGGACACATTGATGTAAATTCAGGGTTTACATGTTTAATTAGATAATCCCGATGAGGATTAGGGTTTGGGAAAGTTTCTATCTTGCCTGCCATTTCAACTATTATTTTCTTGTTTGTAATTATTATCAGGCAAAATTAACCAATAGGATATCATAGACACAAAAAAACCGTATTTTCCGAAAGGAAGATACGGTTCAATATTTATCTAATCAGAAAGGAAATTATTCGGCTTCGGTTTCTCCCTCAGCTTCCATTTCCATTTCGTGATCCATGCCTTCAATAAGTGAATTGATGTCAGCCTGTAGGTCACTCCAGCCCTCTTCAGTCACACTAGACAATCTATTAAGATTATTCTCAATTTCACTTTTTGCTTCTAGGTACTTAGCGTGCATTTCTTGCTCTTCTTCAGTTAGGCCAGCTTCGGTCTTAGCTTCCAGAGCTTCTAGCTCAGTATTGACTCTACTGAGTTCCGCGTTTAAGTCAGCTTCCATTTGTTCCTTTTCAGCCATCCACTCTGCTGATGCTTCTTCCATGGCTTCTTCAACTGCTTCCTCAGCACCATCTTCGGCAGGGTCGCCACCGCATGAAACAAGGCTGAGAGTAAGTGCGCCAAACGAGGCGATAGTTAATGCTTTAAGTCCGTAGAACTTCATTTGGGTAATCCCCTAATAATAAAACAATTTGTTATCACTATTTATGATACTGCAAATCTATTATTTTAAATGATACGACGTTTCTTTTTTAAAAAAAAATTTCTTTTGGTCCTGAAAATTTTTTCAGAATTGGATCTACTTTCAAACTCATCTTCCATATTACTCAATAAGAGTAACTGTCCGAGAATATTTGGTTGATTCACAGCTCTTTTACCAAATTTAAGATCCATAATATTTTTTGTAAGTATGTCTTTCATGTCATTTCCCCCAGCTACCCCAGCATCATTTTGGCTGGATGAGTAGCTCTAATCATTGCTAAACAAAGATATGAATGCGGCTATATTGATTAATATCCTGATCTTACCTGTTAAGCATAGTAATTACTTAATATAATTATTAACATATAGCAAACGATTATGTTACAATAATAGTTTTTCATTGTTATCTTTATACAGGAGACACAAACCATCAAAAGACAAGTATTCAAATGAATATCATACCCAGTTCAATCTTTTATATAACATTATTTTTAGTGATTATTAGCTCGGTACAAGCTGAAAATATTTCTGCCCGAGTCAATCTTTTAAAGAATCAATCAGAAAAAACTGAAACGATAAAAAGTAACTCAAAATTCTTTGAGAAAAAAAACACACAAAATTCAATTTATTCTACATTTTATGGGGGTACAAGTTTTGATCAAATCAATGATCTTGTACAAGACCCCGATGGCAATATATATGTGTGTGGAGCTACTGAAAGTACAGGTTCTATTGCCTTTAATGGATTCAGAAACGCCTCCTATGGTGGAACTGATGCATTCCTTATAAAATTTGATGCAACTGGAAAGAGGGTTTGGGGAACATATATAGGTGGGGAGTTGGCTGATATAGCTTATTCAGTTACGCTTGACCCCGATGGTAATATATATGTAGCCGGTGAAACCGCATCAGACGATCTGCCTACCAGTACCGTTTCTCATCAACAATCCTATGGAGGCAACACAGTAGACGGCTTTATTTCAAAATTCAAACCAAATGGTGATCTTGATTTCATCACCTATTATGGTGGCACAGGTCAAGAAAAAGTGAATTCGATCACATGTGATGCATTTGGAAATCTAGTAGCTACAGGCTTCACAAATAGTGACAATAATATAGCTACAGGAGGTAACCTTAACTCACGCCAAGGAGGATTCGATGGATTCGTAGCATTTTTTAATCCGCTTGGTGAGCTAAGATGGGCTACATATGCTGGTGGTTCTGATGATGATATTCACAATATTGTTTTCGTTGATGGGGATGACATATATGTTGGGGGTAGTACACCCTCTCTCGATACTGACCTTACAGATGCTTTTCAAGCCAACTATGGTGGGGCTGACTGGGATGCCTGGGTTGAAAAATATTCTCGCAGTGGTACTTTCCAGATGGGTTCTTATCTTGGAGGAACTGGTTTCGAAGAAGTATTTGGCATTCAAAAATCGGGCTCAGCCATTGCTTTTTCAGGGTATAGTAGCTCAAGAGATTTACCAGAGATTCTGGATCAATTACCTAGTGGTACAGATGTAAATGCGTACCTGACATATCTTGAAGATGGGGCAGTAAAATGGACTAAGACAATTGGTGGAAATAGTGACGACCAAAGTTTTGCATTGCAAGCAATAGGAGACAAGTTAATAATGGCAGGAGCCACCAGGGGTAATGGATTCCCAACTACAACAAATGCCGACCAAATAAATCATGGTGGAAGAATTGATGCTTTCTGGGTAGTTGCTGATAAGCTGGGAAATATTGCTCTTTCAACTTTCCTGGGGTCTGATTCGCTTGACGTAGCTAATTCTCTGGTTGCTGTGGAAGAAGATGGTGAGTATTCTGTTATCATTGCTGGATATTCGCAGGATGATGATTTTTTTGGTAAGGATGGACATCAGGATCTGAACCGTGGTGGAACAGATGGTTTTATTTCATTATATAATCTTAGTTCGGATCTTTTTCCTACTATAACTATTTCTGCAGATTCGATATTTTGCCCAGATGAGATTTTTGAAGTGATGATCTCTACAACTGGGTATAATGACCCCCAATCCGTTATCTTGATCCTGGAGGATGATAAAGGGACAGCTACCAGTATAGGGAGTGCACAGATTGATGGTAATGGTACTCTGGAAGCTGCAATGCCTAGCATATTAGATGGTCGATATACTATTTATGCTCAGGTAGAGAATTCAGTATCGAGTAACCGAATACCACTATTAGTTGATTACCTGTCTTCATTTATAATTACTTCAAGCATTAATAATGAACAGCTGTGCCAAAATGATAATATCATGTTCTCTACTCAGAAAAGAGAAGGTTATTCATATAAATGGGAAGTACAAGGAGGTACTATCCTAACCTCCGATACTCTTCCATCAATTACAGTAAGGACAGAAGGTAACAACAATGCCCAGATCCTTGAGATAGAGATGACAGCCAGTATTATAACAAAAGCAGAGTGTTCCGATCAGGCTTCTACAACAAAAGATATAGTGCAGTTACCGGATTTGGTGATTAATGGTTCGCAGCTGGTATGCCCTGCTGTGAAGCAAGATTACTCAATAGAAAAAATTGAAGGGTGGGAATTCTTTTGGACAGCTGACGGTGGTATAATCTCATCAGCTAATAATAGCGAGACGGTTTCTATTATTTGGGAAGAATCTGGATTTCTAACATTATATGCAACTAATACTCTGAATGAATGCTCATTTTCTGAGGATTATCAGGTAACTGTAGAGCCGAAACCTGAATTTATTATATCGGGACCGCAAGAGACTTGTAATAACTGTACTGAAACCTATTTTTTTGATACTGATGCTGATAGTTATGAATTTAGCATTGAGAATGGCACTATAATGAGTCAGACAGATAATTCTGTAACTATAGCTTGGAGTGAATCGGGTTCTGACCAGATCAGAGTGGATTTTTCAGCTTCAGGTGAACTGAAATGCGATTATATTGAGATATTTCCTGTCTTGATAACTGATGAACCTCTCCATAACTTTACTGGTCCTTCATCAGCTTGTCTTGGTGATATTTCACAGTTTTTTACAAATAATTCACCAGACTATGAATATGAATGGTTATTAGAGACAGGCGGGCAGATAATTCTTGATGAAGGTAAGAGTATTTCTGTCGAGTGGACTTTGTCGGGAGAGCATAAGCTAAATCTAACACGAATCAGGATAAGTGATCAGTTTGAAGAGCAAATCACAAAGACAATTGAAGTATTTAATACCCCTGAAATATTAGATATTATAGTGCCGGATACAATTTGTCAGGATAGATTATTTTCGATGACCATATCTGGCTTTGATCCTTCAGCCGAATATACATGGGAGCTCCCTAGTGGTTTCCTGATTGAAGAGGACAATGAAGAAACACTATCCCGATCCTTATCTGAAGAAGGTATTTATACTGTACGGGTTACAGCTACAAATGGAATTTGTTCGGACAAATTTGTTAAGGAAATTGTAGTGCGGCCAACTCCAATTACTCCAACAGTTGCCGAAATGAATGACGGGCTGATTGCAAATGTAGAGGCAGTAGGATACCAGTGGTTTAAAGATGGACTAGAATATGGTACCGATACCCGTATTATCAATCCAAAAGAATCAGGAGCATATTCTGTTGTTACATTTAATGGCTATTGTTTCAGTGATAGATCTCCGGAGCAAATGTTTGTATTCAAGAGTATCTCAGTTTATGATAGTCAGATAGTCTACTATGATAAATTATCTTTGTCACTGATAATAACAGACATCGAGATTTTAGGTCCGGATTCCAGGATAACTCTATATGATGTACAAGGTAGGGTGATACATCAAGCTGCTATTGCCCTACAGACACCAATCAGGCTGGTACGTGGAGCCTATTTTTATGTAATCTCTGAGCAAAGTGGAGCTTTACTACAGAGTGGTAGCCTGGTAGTTTCTCCTTAAGAGAACGAAAATCTATTCAGACAGAAGATTATTTGGTTGTTGTTTTTCTGAGCCTAAGGCTGTTGAGTACAACAGATACTGAACTAAATGCCATAGCACCTCCTGCTATCATAGGGTCAAGCAGAAAACCGTTTATCGGGTACAAAATACCGGCGGCTATCGGTATACCTATGATATTATAAACAAATGCCCAGAAAAGATTCTGTCTAATGCCTCTTACAGTTTGGCGTGATAGCTTTAAGGCTCTAGTTACTCCTTCCACACCATCTGAAAGAAGTGCTATATCTGCTGTTTCCAATGCAATTCCCGAACCGGAGCCCATTGCTATACCAATATCGGCTTGCGCCAGAGCCGCAGAATCATTAATTCCATCTCCAACCATAGCTACAGTATCACCCTGTGCTTGAAGTCGCTTGATAAACTCAGATTTATCTACTGGTAGCATTTCAGCTCTAAAATCTGTGATTCCTACTTCTTTTGCTACATGAGCAGCTGCTCCCTCCGAATCACCAGTCAGTATATATGGTCTTATTCCTAATCTACTCAATTCCTTGATGGCATTTTTTGAACTTTCTCTTATCTGATCAGTGATCGAGATTATACCAAACACTTCAGTCCCCATTCCAAAATAGACCACAGTACTTGCTTTAGCTTGCCATTCTTTGGCTTTTAACTCAATACTATCAGGGATATTACATCCTAAGTCTTTTATCAATTGGAAATTGCCAGCAAAGAGGACTTCGTCTACTGATTTGGCTAATGCTCCCTTACCAGTGATACTACGAAAAGAATGAATCGGAGAAGCCTTGATGCCTAAGTCGACCAAATAATTGATGATTGCTTCTGCTAAAGGATGTTCGGAGGCCGATTCAAGTGCCAGAAGATTAGATAGAGCTTTTTTCTGTTCAACTTCTCCTCTTAGTGTCCAATAGGTTTGCTGCACTGAAGGGCGACCTTTTGTCAAAGTTCCTGTTTTATCAAATACTATTGCATTGATATTATTGGCTGTTTCCAGAGCCTGTGCATTCTTTATTAAAACACCGTTTTCGGCTCCTTTACCTATCCCGACTGTAATCGCAGTAGGTGTTGCCAGGCCTAATGCGCATGGGCATGCTACTACCAGTACAGAGATTGTTGTGAGTAGCGCATGAGAAAAACTGTTATTACTGTTATCAAAAAGTATCCATATTGCAAAGGTAATAATTGACAATACTATTACTGTAGGTACAAATACAGCCGCCACCCTATCTACTAACTTCTGAACAGGAGCTTTACTACCCTGAGCTTGTTTTACTAATTCAATGATCTGAGAAAGTAAAGTTTGCTGACCTATTTTTTCAGCTCGAAAAGTAAATGTCCCTTTTTGATTAAGTGTTCCTGCTAATACCTGATCGCCTACTGCTTTTTCAACTGGTATTGGCTCACCCGAAATACTACTTTCATCTACAAAAGAACTTCCATCAATTACAGAGCCATCAACAGGTATTCTTTCACCAGGCTTGATCGATATAAGGTCATTTTTTTGTACCTCAGCCAAAGGAATACTTACGCTGTTTCCATCTCGTATGATCCTGACAGTATTAGGTGTTAGTTCCAGCAGTTTCTTGATAGCAGTTGAGGTGTTGGACTTAGCCTTTTCTTCCATTAGTTTGCCTAATGATACGAATACTATAATTATAGTAGCTGCCTCGTAATAGACATGTGGCTCTATCCCGCGCAAAGACCACCATTCAGGAAAAAAAGTAGTTGTCAGACTAAAGATAAAAGCAGTTCCGGTACTCATCGCGACAAGAGTGTCCATGCCGGCTCTACCATGTTTTATTTGTTTGATTGCACCAGTAAAAAAACGACTACCAAAGACAAATAATACAGGTATTGATAGAATTAATGAAATCCATTTTCCAGGCTCCCATTCCATGAAGAACATGCCAATTATAAAAATGGGAAGTGCTAAGAGGGCTGCTAGAGTGGTTTCCTTTTTTAAAGTCCGATAATAAGATTTTTCTGCCTCTGACTGAGCTTGATCTACATTATGTGAGTCAATGATCAGATCATAACCAATACTTTTTACTGTTTTGCGGAGGTCTGTAGAAGAAATATCTGCAGAGTATTCTACAGTAACGGTATTTGTAGCAAGGTTGACATCAGCCCTGGCTATCCCTTCAGCTTTTTGAAGTACGGACTCAACACTTGATGCACAGCTTGCGCATGTCATACCAGTAACAGGAAAAGTATCCTTGATTGTAGACTTTCCTACATCTTTCTTAAGACCTACTTGTAGAGGTATATACTCCTTGGATCCCATATTGCTACAATTAATATTTAGGAAAATCTGAGTATTATAGAAATTAACATATTCAATAGGATCTTACTCTAACCGAAACAGATGCCATAATAAGTGCCCAATACATCCCATCTAATAAACTGATAGTCAGATTATATTGACAAAATATCAATACCGGATGGATTACTTTTTCTATACTTTATCAACAGCTACTCTATATGTAGGATCCTCTATTACATTGACGTCTATGATTTGATCTGCGTTTTTGAGAAGGGTGCGGCAATCAGGGCTAAGATGTTTAAGGTGTACTTTTTTCCCAACTTTCAAGTACTTCTCGGTTATCTTATTTAGAGCTTCTATAGCAGACATATCTACAACTCTACTTTCTGCAAAGTCAATTATAATTTCATCGGGGTCACCAGCAACGTCAAATTTGTCATTAAATGTGCTTATTGAGCCAAAGAATAATGGCCCATAAATTTCATAGTGTTTTATGCCTTGGTCATCAACTTTTTTCCTGGCTCTAATCCGGACAGCACTATCCCAAGCAAAAACTAAAGCTGCAATAACAACACCTATTAATACTGCAAGTGCTAGATTATCCATAAAAACAGTAATCAATGTTACAGTGGCCATGATTAAGATATCAGATTTTGGCATTCGGTTGATAGTTCGCAGACTGGTCCACTCAAATGTTCCAATAGATACCATTATCATAAGGCCAGTCAATGCTGCCATAGGGACAAGCTCTATAAGAGAGGAGCCATACATAATAAATGCCAGTAGTAATAGAGAAGCAACTATTCCGGATAGTCTGGCCCGGGCACCAGCAGATATATTTATAAGACTTTGCCCTATCATAGCACATCCTCCCATTCCTGAGAACATCCCACTAAGAATATTTGCAGTTCCCTGGGCCATAGCCTCACGATTACCATTGCCACGAGTAGCAGTGATTTCATCAATTATATTTAGGGTTAAAAGACTTTCTATTAGTCCAACTCCTGCCATAATAGCAGCATAAGGAAATATTATGCTGAGTGTTGACAGATCAAAGGGTACATCTGGTAAGTGAAAGGGAGGGAAAGTTCCTTCTATACCTTCTACACCAGCTAAATCCCCGACTGTTCTTGAGTCTATTCCAAGAACCATAACCAGGCCCCAGACTACCAGTATAGCAGCCAGAGATGAAGGAAAGGCTTTAGTTATTTTAGGAAGTCCCCAGATAATGAGCATTGTCAGACCGACTAATCCGAGCATTGTCCATAGAGCTGTGCCTTCTAACCAACCTCCGGTTATTGGATCTTTGAACTGGATCATCTGAGACATGAATATGATGATTGCCAGACCATTTACAAATCCAAAGATTGCGGGGTGAGGAACTAGGCGCATTAGTTTGCCCAGTTTCAGAGAACCTGCTAAAAGCTGCAATATACCAGCAAGTATAACAGTTGCGAAAATATATTCAGGCCCATGAGAGCGGGCAAGTTCTACCAGTACAATAGCAACAGCACCAGTCGCACCAGATATCATTCCGGGCCTGCCACCCAGTATAGATGTTACTAGTCCCATCATAAATGCAGCATAAAGACCTGTCAGTGGTGAGAGGCCTGCCATAAATGCAAATGCAACTGCCTCTGGCACCAGAGCTAAGGCTACTGTTAATCCTGAAAGGATCTCAGTCTTATAATTAACACCCTGTTGGTTTTGAAACAGGTTTAGGATTTTTTGCATTACAAGAGGGGTTTTAGTTTCAGGCTAATCGGAATAACCCCAAAATTAAGGAATATACATGTAAGCTGACTTAATCATTACTTATTCTATCTTTTCCAGTATTCCCTATCAAGAGAGCGATACTGAATAGCTTCCGATACACTTGCTATGTCAATATCAGCTTTGCCCTCCAAGTCGGCAATTGTCCTTGATACCTTCAAAATTCTGTCATAAGCTCTTGCCGAAAGATTCATTTTTTCCATAGCTGTTTTGAGTAATGATTGGCTAGCTGTGTCAAGAGGGCAGTACTTGCGTATCATGGCTGTAGACATATCTGCGTTTTTAAATATCCCTCTTTCATTATCAAATCTTTCTATTTGTATTCTACGTGATGCGACAACTCTTTTTCTGATTGACTGACTGGGTTCACCATCTTTTCTGGAGGCGAGTTCTTCGTAGTTAACCTTCGGTACTTCTATATGGATATCTATCCTATCAAGTAGCGGACCTGAAATTTTTGCGAGATAGCGCTGTACCTGCTGGGGTGTACAAGATGTATCTTCAAGCATTTCACCATCGGGGGTCGGGTTCATTGAACAAACAAGCATAAAATTTGATGGGAAGTCTACCTTCTGTCTTGTTCTCGATATTGTTATCTGTTTGTCTTCTAGCGGTTGTCGCAGAACTTCCAATACATTGCGTGCAAACTCAGGTAGTTCGTCCATAAAAAGCACACCGTGGTGTGCAAGTGAGATTTCGCCCGGGCGAATATTGCTCATACCACCCCCTACAAGAGCTGCATCGCTAATGGTATGGTGAGGTGAGCGAAAAGGCCGTTGCGTAATGAGAGGCTGGCCAGAGGGTAGCATTCCTGCTATTGAGTGTATCTTTGTTGTTTCAAGTGATTCATCAAGACTCAGTGGTGGTAGTATAGGAGACATTCGCTTTGCTAGCATAGTCTTGCCTGAGCCAGGAGGGCCTATCATTAGTAAATTATGTCCACCTGCTGCAGCAACTTCCAAAGCACGTTTTGCAGATTCCTGCCCCTTTACGTCTTTCATGTCGTAAACAGAGTCTTCTGCCTGTTCATTAAAGATCTTATCAAGATCAACATAGTGCGGGCTTATTTCACAATGACCTTTGAGATATTCGACAGTCTCGGCTAAAGTAGATACCGGGATTATTTCTATACTGCCGGTAAGAGCAGCTTCACTGGCATTTTCTGTCGGTATTATGATACGTTCAAAATCTTTTCTGACAGCTTCAACAGCTATAGGAAGAACACCTCTGATCGGCCTTAGAGTACCCTCCAGAGAGAGTTCACCTAAAAACATAGTTTTATCTAACTGGTCATATTCTAAAATTCCGGTAGATGCAAGAATACCAATTGCAATTGGCAGATCGAATGCTGATCCTTCTTTTCGAATGTCAGCAGGTGCCAGATTAACTGTTATCTTTTTTAGTGGATTTGTAAAACCTGAATTTGAAATTGCTGCAGTGACCCTTTCCTTAGATTCCCTAACAGCTCCGTCCGGGAGTCCTACAATTACCATCCCTGGCATTTGATTATCAAGATTTACTTCTATCTCAACTGTAAAAGCGTTAATACCAGCAACAGAAGAACTAAAAAGTCTGGAGTACATGGTTTTGATATTGATAAGCTAAAAATCTTTACAAAAGGCATAAATGCCGATTCATTAAGATATGTAATTGTCCTATGTAGGGCAAGCAGCACTTAATTGTTATCCATAATAATATTTTGCTCGCATTATTCTTCCGAAAGTCCCTGATCATGTTCAATACTCTTTGAATAATAGCAGTATATGTCAATTCTTATGTTTTTCTACACTTGAATATCCGAACAGTTTTAGATAGATATTATCTTTGTGGTAGATTAACGGGAAATAACAAAAAGGAAGTCAGCTTTGGAGAGCATACAATTTATTGTGAACAAATCAGAATTAGGAGCGGGAACACGTGGATCCTCTATGGGTTTCGATGCATTACGCTTTGCTGCCTATAACGCCGATGATACTTTATTTGATTATCAGAATTATATTACTATACCTAATGAAAATGAGCTACTTTTCGAGGACGATCCTACACCAACTAAGGGGATCTTCATTGATGCGATAGAAAGGCATCATGAAAGGATTATAAAGATACTATCGCCTCGGCTCCGAAGAAAAGATCATTATCCAATATTTATTTCAGGTGACCACTCATCAGCTGCTGGATATATTGGTGCTATACGCAGGGCTTTTCCTGAGAAGCGATTAGGTATAGTTTGGATTGATGCACATGGAGATTTGCATAGCCCGTATACATCGCCTTCAGGCAATCTTCATGGTATGCCTCTTGCTGCAGCTCTCGGAGCAGATAATCTTGAATACAAGATCAATAACCCCAGCGAACATACTCTACAGCACTGGGGAAGAATCAAACAAGCTGGTGGAATTTCTCCAAAGGTTTTGCCTGAAGATATTGTCTTTATCGGAATTAGGGATGTGGAAGAGGAAGAAAGAGCTATTATCAACCAAAATAAAATAAAGACTTTCTTAGTTAGCAAGGTAAGGAATGACGGGCCTGAAGCAGTAGTAGAAGATGCATTAGCGCACTTAGCACATTGCGATCATATCTTTTTGTCATTTGATGTTGATTCTATGGATCCGGACAAGGTCAGCTATGGTACTGGTACTCCTGTACCAAACGGATTGTCTGAGGAGGAAGCTAATAAGCTTGTAACAGGCTTTGTAGCTAATCCTAAAGTTAATTTCTTCGAGATAGTAGAGATAAACCCTTTGCTGGATAACAAAGGCAATACTATGGCTGAAACAGCTTTTAGAATACTTAAGGATGCAATTACCAGGATAGAATCGCGATAATTATTCCTGGTATTGGTTTATTTGGTCAAGTGATCAAACTCAAAGAAATTTTTAACTTTGGCTCAATAACGATGTCTTGTATTGTTCCACCCTCTTTCACTCAGATAACGCTCGCCAGATTCAACAGCGGGCCCTTCCATCTCGGTACCCATCGAGTCATTCCATCTGTTTAGATAGCCAAAGAGAGCAACAACTCCCATTATTTCAACTATCTCTCCATCATTCCAATATTCTCTGGCTTTTGCTGCTACTTCATCACCTACAGAATTGGGAACTGTAGAAGCGGCCACAGCTAAATCTAATGCAGCTCTTTCAGCTTCCGAAAATGCAGGGTGGGTCTTATATTCCCAAATATTTTCAAGCTGCTGTTCCGCTGCTCCATATCTTTCCGCTGCTCGTATTGTATGAGCTTCGCAATACCTACATCCCGTGACATTACTTGATACATAACCAATAAGTCTTTTAAGAGCAGAAGTGACTCTGCCTTTATTTTCCATCACAGCCTTATTCATTTCTATGAATGCATAAGCAATCCTGGGCCTGTGATACATAGTCTTGATAGAGTTCGGACAAAAACCGAGAGTTTCTTCATAGAATTCTATTAGCTGTTGTAAATCTTTATCCCCTTCATGAGAGGTCGGTGCGACTAATGGTTGTTGCATTAGGTTTATCTCAATTATATTTTATTCTATTATACTAGATGTTTTGCGGTGTAGCGACCAAGTACCTTCATATCCTGCTGTAGAGACAAAGCCATAGAGACTGTCGGCAGAGGCATAACCAACATATATAATATCGCGTTGGTCTTGCGCTTTGTTAACATCAGGAATCCATCGTATCCTGTTTTCCAAAGTATCAATAATCCACTGACCCGAGGTTATCTTCCACTGACTTGACTCTTCATCAAAAAATTCCATCGACGTGGTATAGAATGGTATTCTATTATAAAGCACATCAGTAGTGTCACCAGTACTATCGATCACAAAAATTGGATTCAGATCGTCAATTATTGAATCTACTTTGAATTCTATCTCAAATTCATCAGTTGAATCAGGTACTGAGTTATTGATATTTCCCCAGACAATATTACCTATCCACCTATCGATAACAAATTCTTCAGATATAAAGTCTCTATCAGCAAATGGCACAGGTCCGGTTGGCGGGTCATCGCAAGAAGACATGCCAAGTATTGAAGCAATGATAAGAGTCAATATAGTAGAAGCAGTAAATCTCATTTTCCGCATGATTATAGCATCCAAAATAATATCTAGGATTTCTTTGAAAACGTTTCACATGGCTAATTAGTTATCACTTATAAAAAAAGCGGGTTTTAAGCCCGCTAATAAAAGTGGAGAATTTTTTAAAGCAGGTCAACTTAACTATTCATAGTAGATAAGAACTCGTGATTGCTTTTGGTACCTCGTAGTCTGTCTAGTAAGAATTCAATCGAATCTAACGGTGACATTTCAGATACCACTTTACGTAATATCCATACTCTTTGCAGATCTTCCTGAGACATAAGTTTGTCTTCTCTTCTTGTGCCAGAGCGTGTTACATCAATGGCAGGGAATACTCTCTTCTCTGAAATACGTCTGTCAAGTACTATTTCTTGATTACCAGTTCCTTTGAATTCCTCAAAAATTACATCATCCATCTTACTTCCAGTATCAACCAACGCCGTTGCCAAGATAGTCAGGCTTCCACCCTCTTCTACATTTCTTGCAGCTCCGAAAAAACGTTTCGGCTTATGAAGAGCATTAGCATCAACACCACCTGATAGGATTTTTCCCGAATGAGGTATTACAGTATTATGAGCTCTGGCCAAACGAGTAATTGAGTCTAATAGTATAACAACATCTTGTTTGGCTTCAACTAGTCTCTTTGCTTTCTCAATAACCATTTCAGCTACTTGTACATGCCTTTCTGGGGGTTCGTCAAAAGTAGATGCTACTACTTCTCCATTAACCGACCGCTCCATATCAGTTACTTCTTCAGGTCTTTCGTCTATTAGTAATACTATTAGTTTTACTTCCGGATGGTTACGAGCTATTGAGTTAGCCATCTGTTGCAGCAGTACAGTCTTACCAGATTTCGGCGGAGAAACTATTAAGCCCCGCTGTCCTTTACCCACTGGGGCAACCATATCCACAATTCTAGTGGAGTATTCAGCCGGCGAAGTCTCTAAGTCTAATCTTTCCTCCGGGAATAAAGGGGTTAGATTGTCAAATAGATCTCTGTCTCTGTTAATTGCAGGGTCAGAATAATTACACTGATCTACTTTAAGTAGAGCATAGAATCTTTCAGACTCTTTTGGTGGTCTTATCTGACCTTTGATAGTATCCCCGGTGCGGAGGTTGAATTTCTTTATCTGAGAGGGCGATACGTAAATATCGTCAGGCGAGGGGAGATAATTATAGTCTGACGAACGTAAGAAACCATAACCATCTGGCAGCACCTCTAACACACCACCACTGGTCATAAAGCCGTTATCGGTCTGGTGTTCCTTAGCAGTAAGAGTTTGTTGCTCTATAATGGCCATTATCAGTTCTTGCTTCTTCAGGCCGCTGAGGCTTGCCATTCCCATTTCTTTTGCCATTGAGACCAATTCAGGTATTTTTCTTACCCTGAGTTCCTCAACATCAAATAGCTGAATAGCTGGAGCTGGTTTTTTCTCAGTTTCAGACCTGTTCTCAGGAGAGACTGGCTCTAAATCACGCTCTCTTTTAGAATAGTTAGGGTCTCGATGGCCTCTTTGGCGATGTTGAGACTGTGATCGACCTGAGTTTGATGGCCGTCCGCGTCGTTGGTTTTGCTGATTTTTAATAAGTCATCAAATAAGTTTGGTTGAACTATGACGCCCGTAAGACAACTGATCAAACTATCTTATAAAGACATCTTCCGTTATATAAGGCGGAATCGACTATAGGCGTTATTTACTGGTATGGGTTATCTTGCGTGGTTTGTGCCGCGCTGTTCAGTTGATTGTTGTTTATAGCAGCTGGCTGTGCAACAATGGTTTAATTTGGGTAGATTTTTCATTATACGAAGAAACATAAGTAAAAGGTGCTTCTTCGGGCAGGTCTGCCAAATGCGACAAGAACACTGTCGCTTACTTTTGCAAATTAACAATAAAAATGACAATTGCAAGCAGTTGTCGTGATTATTATCGTAATTTTGGATTAATAAGAAGACAATCGACCTACTGCGAGTGCCATGGTATTTGATACAACACCATCAAATGAACCTCCACATTTAGATAGATTACCCATTAAAGCCACTGAAATGAGACATGTACGAATATTTGTCGATTTCGATGGTACTATAACAACTACTGATGTTGGAGATGGGTTATTCGAAGCTTATGGTTCAATTCAGCCATTTAATAAAATGCTTAAGGCCAATGAAATCACTATTTATGATTATTGGAAACAGGTTTGTAACACTTTACCCGGGAATTTCAACCAAGGTGATATAGAAAGATATATGCTTGGTGTAGATATTGATCCCTACTTTAAAACATTTATTGAGTCAATGAATGCTAGTGGTATCAATCCTATTATTGTTAGTGATGGGTTTGACAACTATATAAAACCTTTTTTAGAATGTCACGACTTAGGGCATCTACAGTTTTATAGTAATTCGCTACACTTTTCCGATAAAGGTCATGTTGTTCCCATTTTTAGGTATGCAAACGATGGCTGTCAATGCTTTTCGGCAGTCTGCAAAAGAGCAGTACAGTGTCTTTTTAGTGCATCTGATAGTATTACAATTTATATCGGTGATGGTTATTCGGATTTCTGCCCAGCTGAAAGTTCGGATATTGTATTTGCTAAGAAGAGCCTTGCAAAATGGTGCAATTCACATTCTCAGCCTCATTATCCTTATAAATCGTTTTATGAGGTCAATAAAGTCCTAACAGAACTATTATCACAAGGAAAAGCAAAACAGAGGAATAGGGCTAAGACAATAAGAGCTAATATGTACAAATATGAATGACATACGATTAACGAACTTTATCTTTAATACCATATCTTGTATTAATTGGAACAGCCTAATAGGAAAAAGATTCAGAGCGTGTTTGATAAAAAGGGAAACTTTTTGTTGATACCAGCAAAAATAATCACAATATGTACTTTAATGTTAGTACATACTCTCGTGATGATATCTCAGGTACCTACGGATGATGGTATACTACCAGATGAAGTATTTAGTACCAAGATCGTAACTGTTATTATTAACCAGGACACTCTGTCCGAGGATGAGCTTTGGAATCAAAATGACGGGCTTGTGATGGCTTCTTCTGATACGCTGATAGTTGTGTATGGTATTCAGAAGGCAGAAGGAATCTCTATGCCTGAGAATGTCAACTATCTTTACAGAGTATCTCTTGGTAATAAAAGAGGCGACGAGAGTGTCAGGTCACTTAATCAACCTAGTGTTAGCTATATAAATCTTCCGGAAGAAGACTATCTGTTTTCTGTTTCTGCTTTCGATATTCGGAAAGAGTGGATTACCAGTAATAAGGAGTTGGTAGTACGAGTAGATGATAAGGAGAAGTTACTTCGTGATTCGATAATAAAACTTGAATATATCTATAAAAAGGCTTTAGAAGAAAGTGAAAGCGACTATCTGAGTACCGGTAAGAAAAGTGTAATCCCTTTTGCGGCTGGAATAATTTTTACAATACTTGTATCAGGGCTTTTGTATATATTAGTGACTCATTCCAACAGGAAAAAATCTAAAGGCAGTAACCTGAAAGCACATGAGATATATAAATCCGAGCCATATCTAGCTCTTCTGGCAGAAAAAGAGAGGCTGGAGAAGGAGCTGCAACAGCTTCGGGGTCAGATTAGTGGTATGGAATCGAGATCGCAGGAAATACGCTCGAAAAACAGGGAACTAGAAGATAAAGTCAGCAAACTTACCGAGTATAAGGATAATCTTGAACAACTGCAAGAGCAGAAAGATGACCTTTTTGCCGTGATAATCCATGATATTAAGAATCCTGTTGGGATCATTAAAAATCTTGTTGAGCTACTCCGATCATTTGATCTGACAGCTAGTGAGCAGCAAGAGATTATGGAAGACATTGTCAAAACTACTCAGACAATTGTGTCTCTATCGCACGAAGTGTCGCGAGTATTGGCTCTTGAGGGTGGTCGTATGACCATGAATTATACTGTTCAGGATTTGCAGCCCTTAGTACAGGAAATAGTTCAGAGAAATATCGCAAGGGCTGATAAAAAGTCTATCGAATTAGAGTTAATGCAAGATACTGTTGAGCCCTTTTCCTACGATGCGATGAAAGTATATGAGGTGGTTGATAATCTTGTCTCCAATGCTATTAAATTTACTCAGGTCGGTGGTGCTGTCAGGGTAAAAACATATCAGAAAGATAATGATGCTGTTATAGAAATAGCTGATAATGGGCTGGGATTATCGGAAGATGATCTGCAGAAAGCATTTAAGAAAGGTTCTCAATTATCTGCCAGACCAACAGGAGGTGAATCATCCACTGGGTTGGGACTTTGGATAGTGAAGAAACTAGTAGAGGCTCACGATGGTAGAGTTTCTGTAAAGAGTACACTCGGCCAAGGCTCTACTTTTTCTGTGCTGCTCCCTACTAAGACTAATGCTGCAAGCCCTGTAGTTGAAATGTAATGATAGACAGATTGTAGAGAAGTAGTCCTGGCTGAATAGACAATATCTTTTATTGCCAATAGGCCATACTTTCTTAAATTAGGAACGTACCCTCTGAACCCTAACCCTAATTTCCAACTTTGGCAGAACCAATATCATATAAGGACATGAATCTTTTAGAAGCCGCGGCATATTTTATTATGATGTCGGCTGCAGAGATTGGTGATGATGTTGTAGACGAAGTAGAGAGGGGGGAGTTTGGTAATATTTCTTTGCAAAATAGTAAGTCATCAAATCCTCTAATCAACGCTGTTTATTCTGCGTTGGCTGAAGCTCATAAAGTAAAGGATGAAGTCAAGTTTGCAGGATATATAAAGAATATATATTCTTACAGTCCGAATGAATTTTTTCATGTTGTAAGCCTGACTACTGATAAAGTAGCTGAGACCCCGGATATAAGCCATGAATTCAAAATGGCTCTTAGAGACAGTGCCCGTGTCATGATGCTTGCTGCTGATGGCATTGTAGACGATGCTGAACAAATGTATCTGGAATATCTGGATAATATCTTCAATCTTCAGGTATCAGGGTAGTTCAGATAGTTGCTATCTTGTACATGATTTTGTGAACACCAATTCCCTCAATATCAAAAAACTCTCCGTGCTCTTCAAAGTCTAGTTTCTTATAAAAGCCGATTGCTAACTCCCGGGCATTACACCATAATAGCGCTTTATCACACGATTCAAGAATTCTTGTTTCAGCATTATTAACAAGCTTTTTTCCAACATCCATATTTCTGTATTCCTTGTCCACAGCCATTCCTCTTAATCGGTAAGCATGATTCACTAAAGGTATGTTGAGACTATTATGTGCTTCATAATATATACTTGCTATTCCTATTAATTGACCATAGAAAAAGGCACCTAAGTGAAAAGTTGTTAATGCTTTATCATTTGGATAAGGCACATCCTTCATTTGATTATCCCTTAACAGAGAGGATCTTAACGGATAGGTGTCGTAGTCTCTGATTTCTTTAATATAAATAGATTCTTTTATCAATTTTTTCTTAGGCCGTTATTAAAAGACAATGATACTTGGTTAACTTTGTTTGATAGTAAAGCGTGATATAGGATTTTTGTTACGAGCTGTTATATTAAAACATGTTTTGCTAGGGCAGGGAAGCCTTTATTTAATGGACGAATGAAATGCCTCTTAACGAAGACAATTTTCTGATACTCATATTGGGTCAGAATGGCGATATTTTGAGAACACATACAGAGGCGGTGTTATTTCTAGAAGATCGCCCATTGCCTAAAAACATATCAACTATTTTTGGTTCTGACAAAGTCTGGGCCGATCTCTCTTTTTTCGAATACCCGATTACAGTTGTAAACGGATCTGCCAGCTATAAGGTTACTGCCAGAAAAGCAAATACTGATACTGCACAGTGGGAAGTATCAATTACTTCTGTAGAAAATTATACCAAGGACTTGATTCCCTGGTATAAAGACCCATTAGCAGGGGATCTGCTTCAAAGTAATAATATATTTTGGGCAGAAATAAATCTTGAAAAACAGATAGTTAATCTTTCCGAAAATCTGTGCAATCACACTGCTTATGATAAAAAGTTAGTGACATTCCATGAATTTCTAGCCAATATTGAAGGCATTGATGATGATGATATGGTTGCCTTACTTGGGGGAGATGATATTGAGATTGAACTTGAAGGTAGAATTATCTGTGCATTGCAAGAGAAAAAGTGGTTCCGAATTTCTTTAAAGCCATTTGTTTACAGGGATGGAAAACTGTCCGAAGCAGTACTTTTTCTTAAAGATATTAACCTTAAAAGGATTGAAGAGCTGGAACTCTTGGGCAGTAACAATCTTGTCAAGTCAGTTTCAGATGCAATGCCTGATACAATCATCATATATAATCCTTTTGAAGAAGTGATTGCTTATTCATCCATCAGAAGAGGACGAGGGGAACATATAGGAGTTTTCCAGAAAGGCCAAACAGTAAATGGTTTGATGCCATACCTGTATCCCGATGATAGGGATCAGTTTGTAGAGACAATGCAGGATTGTATAGCATCAGATAACCCCCGGCGAACATATTCTGTAGAATTTCGGATTGGATCGGAGGAGTTTGGTTGGAAGTGGCACAAAATCAGATTCAAACTGCTAATAAGACCTTCCATAGATAATAGTGTAGAGATTAGACTACTAGGCATTATATCCGATATCAATGAAGAAAAGATAAAAGAGCGACAGCTCTTAGAACAAGGTATGCTATTAGATGAGACACAAATGTCGAGCCAGACAGGAGGGTGGAAATATAGCTTAGAAACACATCAGGTGCAATCAACATATGGGCTTAGACTTTTATTTCCTAAACTAAAAGCAACAGATAGCACATTAGAGAGTTTTGCAAGTGGAATTGATCCCAAATTTGTAGATGATCTTAAGGCATTTGTATTTAGTTCTGCTAATGAGATTTTGAATGACTATGAAATACAATTACTTAGTGATACTAATGAAGAAGAAGTCAGGTGGTTCAGGAGCAAGATCAAAAGGGTACACGGTCCGCAAGGAGTAGCCAAATACGTGATTGGCTCTTTTCAGGATATAACAACACTCAAACTGCAAGAACACCAATTACTTGAGAATAAAAAGCAGCTAGAGCAACAGGTTGAGATTAAGTCAAATTCACTCATCTCTATGTATAAAGAAAAAAATGAGATGTTGCGTACTGCCAGACATGATATTAATAATCCACTAACTGCAGTATTTCTGAGGCTTGAAATACTGGAGGATATGTTTGAAGCCAACGGTGAAAAAGTATATCTGGAAAAATTAAGTGAGATATTTATTGCTGCTAGGCGGATTGAGGAAATACTTAGCAAATTTACAGATTCGGGAAATAATGTCTGGGATGATTATCAGTTATCAATTGATAAGGTAAATGTTTTTACTTTGGTGAATTCTCAGATTTCTAGTAAGATGGCTGAGTCCAGAAAGAAAGGTATACTAATCAATTGTTCGCAGAGTGATTGTATAATCCAGACAGACAGATTTCTCTTGGGTCAGATACTGGAAAATATCATATCAAATGGGATCAAATATTGTAGCCCGGGCGATAGGATCGATATTGACATTAAATATAATTCTGATTACTGCTATATCTCTGTATCTGATTCAGGGCCTGGTATACCACAAAGCGAACTGCCAAAATTATTTACAGACAATACTAAATACACTAATAAACCAACTGGAGGTGAGAAATCAAATGGAGTTGGATTATATTTTTCACAGAAGTATGCTTCACTCATTGATAGTACTATAGAAGTGGATTCGAAGGTTGGGGTAGGGTCTACTTTCAAGATAATTGTTCCTATAGCCAACGGTATTAAATTGATTACATACTAAAAGCTTCTATAACAGAGAGCGTGATCGTGTCGCAAAACTTGTACCCAGTGTTTGTCAGCCTGAATATAGTATCATTATCATGATATTCCTTACCTATATGTCCGCTTTGCTGCCATTGCTCCAATTTTTTAACTACCTGTATAGGTAGAGCCTGACCGGTATTCAATTCAAATCTTTTGGAGGATATACCATCCGCCCGAAGCGGGAGGAAGATATTTTCCTCAATCCTGGCTTTTTGATCTATCTTTTCATATGCAGCTATTGGTCGTTCACCAGCATTTATATCAGACAGCCACTTTTTCAGGTTTCTATGATTTGAAAACCTTTCTCCCTTTAGATAGCCATGACTTGAAACGCCAAAAGCAAAATATTCTTTTCCATGCCAGGCATGTAGATTATGCTGGCATTGTTTTCCTGGCTGCGAAAAGTTTGATACCTCATATTGATCCAAACCATTGGCAACTAGTATTTCTTGTATCTGCTCATAATACCTTGCGTCATCATCATCAGTGATTCTGACTATTTTTCCTTGCTTCCATTTTTCGTAGAGAGGGGTGCCGGGTTCATAAATTAAACTATAAGCTGAAAAATGATTTGTGCCAAGTTCTAAAGCTGTTTCTAAGGTATAGCTGAGTGATTCCTCAGTTTGTCCCGGGATCGAAAATATGATATCAAGATTGACACTGTCAAATCCAGCCCTCATAGCATCTTTCAGTACAGACATTGCTTTCTTAGGTGAGTGATTTCTCTTTAGGACCCCAAGCTCTCTCTTTATAAAAGACTGTACACCTATAGATATTCTATTGATACCTCCAGATCGGTAATGCTCAAGTTTTTCTATGTCCAGGCTTGCAGGATTTGATTCTGTAGTAATCTCTATTTCTTGATCAAAGATGAAATGAGATCTAAAAATGGTGATCAGCCTATGCATCTGCTCGCTATTCAATAAAGACGGAGTACCACCACCGATATAGAGACTAGAAATACTAGAATTACCAATGAGGCTACTATTCGAGACACAATAATTTGTTACTTCTTTATCGAGTGCATCTAAATATTGATCCAGACTTTGATTATTCTTTGGTAAAACAAAATAATCACAGTAGCTACATATTTTACTGCAAAAAGGAATATGCACATATATTCCTCTCTTTTCAGTTTGCAGTATTGAAGTCGCTTCCACAAGTATAATTCTTGAGCAGATAAAAAGAAGGGCTAACCACCCGTATAATGCTGATCTCTACCAAGAATGATCAGCTTATCTCCAGCAGAGAAAAATACTTCATGAGACTTTATAGGATTTACTACCACACCATGGGCAAGCATACTTTCATCCTGGGAAACTCTCTCTTTACTTTTTAGCTTATAACCTATAGCAATCTCATTATGCTGCCTTGCAGACTCGACAACAGTATAGAAGTTAACAGCTTTGTCCAGCTGCACATAATCCTCAACAGGCTTGATATAAATAGCTGGGCCACCCGAAGAGAAAAGAGCTTCGAATATATCTTTAAGTTCTCTGTTTTCAGATATCTGGGTTAACATCAGAGAGTCTAGTTTCACTGATACAATAAAATCATCAGTATGTGTAATCTCAGCCAATTCTCGATTTCTGTCATCTAGCATTTCCGATACAATGGAGTAGCTGTGAGGGCCATCACCACCGATATCCCTAATATGTAGCAGGGTAGACAGTGTCTTGGCATCTGAAGATTGTATACCATACTTTTCTTCTTGACTCAATACAATAATGTGATCATACTTAGCTATATCTAGTTTATCAAGAATAGCTCGATTAGAAGTATCTCCATAATAAGTATTAACAGATGCATTCTGTAGTTCAGAGCAGTGTTCTTGTACATCCGTATCCGTTTCCGATTGATAGGAGAGAATATCAATTCTAGAACCACCAGCCACATATTTATCCAGCTCATTGACAATGAGATGCCCTCTTCGGTTCCAACCAATCACCAATGTCAGTTCAGGCTGCTGCTCAGTAAACTCAGTATTGAGAATCATCGAAGAAGTATCAATATTGAAATTCTTGATTCCGGACAGCAATACAGTATCGTCGTCTTCCGATATAGCAATAATTTTATCACCTTCTTCTATCATGGTATCAAAGGCCGGTTTAATAAGTTTCTTACCGTTCTTCTTGCGAATACCTATTACAGTTGAAGTATCATATGAGAACATTGCTTCGATAAAAGTCTTGCCAATCAGTTTTCTCTCAGCCTGAAAATATATTTCATCACCTGAGAAATCCAATAGTTCAGTAAATACTACAGAAAGACCAGGTTGTCGGCAGGTCTGAGCAGTAATTCTGGAGATTAGATCATCGAATACAACAAGCTCTACCTCATCTTTTCCTGCAATTTGTGCTATCGATACATTACGAGGATCCCTGACTTCAGCGACAACATGATATTTTTTATTTTCTCTTGGTACCCTGTGAGGATTATTAGTAATAGCTAATATTGTTTTAATAACCTGCGAATCCGGGTCATTAGTATCCGGCGCTGTGATTATGATCGATTTAGCTTTATCAATGTTTGCTATTTGTAGATCATGAATATCAATAGGATCGCCAGATCGGCAAACTATCTTAGTTACGCCAGGATTACCTACGTGTAACTTAATAGCGTCCTGCATTTTTACTTTGTCTTCATTTGCTAGTACTACAATTGTACCCTTCTTTTGGTTAGCATTGGCAATACAAAGCTCTTCAATAATAGGAAATACCTGGAAAGACCAGCCCAGAATCACTGTATGGTTCTCTTCCATCACCAGGCTTTTTCCTTTTCTAAGTTCGGCTAGCCTGTTCATTACACCACTGTTTACTATAGCTATCAGTACCGAGATAACAAATAGTCCTAGTATTGTAGAAAGAAAAAGAGGTATTATACCAAGTGTCGAAGGGTCGTCATCAGCTACTACCCCCGGATCCAACAGTCTGAGTACAGTTGTATAAAATCCATCCCATAGACCGACATTCGGGGAGATTAGTGAAAACACAATTGAGAGTAGGAAAACCAAAACAAGGCTCACTATTAACAAGAATAATAGTGGTGCCAGTGTTCCTTTGGACATCAAGTCATCAAATATATATTTTATCTTATCTGAAGCCAATAACTAATACCGAATATGAATTATAAACTTAAACTAGTCTACAATATAGCAATTAAGGGGCCTAAATTGGTGAAACTTAATAGTATAGTACAAGCAAAGCATAAATATCCTGTTTCAGTATTACTATACAGTAGTTATATCATAACGATAAAGTAAAGATATTCGTATTGTCAGTAACATATAAGTGTCGTATCTTATTCATAGGTTTTAGTCAATTCTACATGAAAATCCATTGAAAGAATTCGAATACATACCCAGATTTTCCTTATTGCAAAGACTTTTCTCAATAGGTGTTAGTAAAGAGAACACTCTTGCTGACTCGAGAAAAGTGAAGTTTTCGAACATGATAGCTGTATTGGGACTCATTTTCAGTCCATTTTATATTCTCTTGACTCTTTTCAAGGGTACCGATGTAGTTATGTTTACAGATTTCTTGAGTATGGCAGTATTAGCACTGCCTTTGGCCGCAAATGGATTAGGCAGGCACAATTTTGCCAGATTGTGGATATGTATTATGTATCCATTGCTCATAGTCAAAACCTGTTATCTGATCGGTAGCTCAATGGATGTCGATCTTATTCTAATAGTTCTTGGGGCGCTACCACTTGTACTATTCGATTCCCCTAGAAAATATATTCCCCTTATAATTTATTGTATAGCTATTTGGGTTATTTGTAATACAGTAATACCTTACTTTGAACCTATGGTTCCTGTTTACGAACCAGGTATTCTATATTTGAATAAGATACTTGTATTTATAGCCACACTTCTGCTGTTTTGGCAGTTTAAGTATCAGGTATCTCAGTTCTCTACTCAGCTACTTAATTCAAATAATAAGCTACAAGCTCAGAATAAAAAGGTGAAAAGCTCTGAACAGAGGTTTAAGACAATGGCAGAGAATATACCCAATGGATCGATATCCATATTGGGTCCTGACTATACCATACTTGATGCTGCTGGTTCTGATGTTAGAAATAACCCTGAGTTAGTAAGGCAGCAGCTTGGTAAAAATCTTCGGGAAGTACTGGGTAAGGAGGAATTCAATAAGAGAAGCCAGTACTATACAAGGGCTTTTTCTGGTGAGACAGCCATTTTTGAGAGTGATTATCTTGGAGAATACTATATCAATTCAGTAAGTCCGATCATTGTTGAGGGGCAAACAGATGCAGTAATAGTTTCTTCGCAGAAAATAACTGAGATTAAGAAGGCACAACAAGAGCTTGATAGTCAGAAGATGCTGGTGCAGAGTATTTTTGAAAATGCACCGATGTTGATATCAGTTCTATCTAGTGATGGGCATTACCTAACGGTTAATCGGAAATACGAGGAACAGTTTGGGCTTCCGACAGCAGATATCATAGGAATGCATTACTCTGAATTACTTACTTCCAACATAAAAGAACTTGATGTAATAGGCCAGAATATAAAGAAGACAATTGAAGAAGGCCGTTTGTCATATACCTATGTCCTGACATCTCCGCTGACAGGTGAAGAGATCAGTTTATATACTATCTATACCCGTCTTAAGTTAGATGATAAAGATGTTGTCATGATCATGGCTATGAATATTTCGGCTCAGAAGAAAGCAGAGAAGGAGCTGAGTGAGAGTTATCGGCAGCTTAACTACAGGAACTCTATTATAAACGATTCTATTGCCTATGCGCGGCGAATACAACGCGGTGTACTTGATAGCTCCCGAGAATTCTTGAAATGTGATAAGAATACATTTGCATTATTTAAACCTAAAGATATACTCAGTGGTGATTTTTTCTGGGCTGCAAACCTGGGTAAATTAAAACTGATCATTGCAGCCGATGCTACTGGTCATGGAGTACCGGGGGCTATGCTTACACTGATCGGAACAGACTATCTCAATGAGATCATCTATAGTTATCAGATACATAAACCAGATATATTGCTACAAGAACTTGATAGAAAGCTTACAGATATGCTTACAAAAGGATCGTCTGAAAGAATACAAGATGGTATGGATTTGGCCGTAGTACTAATAGATCCTGAAAAGAAGGAAATTGAGTACGCAGCAGCTAAAAGCCCTGTATTCTTAGTTTCCAAAGCATCCGGAGCAATTAAAAAGTATAAAGGGAATTCATACTCAATCGGTGGGTTCAGAAATATGAATCGTAAGATGTTTACATCCGAGATCATACCTTTCGAAAGTGGAGATATGATATATCTTGGTAGTGATGGTTTTAGTGATCAGTTTGGTGGTCCTGAAAGAAAAAAGCTTGGAAAGAGTAGACTCGCTAGTATACTACAAGAGGTCTCGGAGGCTGAACCTGACGAACAATGCAGACAACTTGATGAAAAATTTGTCAATTGGAAGGGTGGTGAAGAGCAGTTAGACGATGTCTTACTTATTGGAGCCAGATTATGAGGTTCATGCAAGATCACTGCAAGTATCACAGGAAGCCATGCTTATAAGTGGTGTGATCATAGCAAAAGATGAAGAGGATCGAATAAGTAAAGCATTGATCTCTCTGAGCAAAATTTGCGATGAAGTTATTGTTCTTGATACTGGTTCTAGTGATTCTACACCTTCAATTGCTGCCGAACATGGTGCTCAGGTATTTTTTACCGAATGGCAATCTGATTTTTCTAAAGCTCGGAATACTGCTTTATCATTTTGTATTGGTGATATAATTATTACAATCGATGCTGATGAAGAAATAGTGGACATAGACAGAAGCTATCTGGAAAAAATTTTTGGCGACCCGTCTATAGGAGCAGCTGAATGTACCATAATAAATGCTCTCGAAGAAGGTAATATAAGTACATCTCACACTTACACTCGCATTTTTAGAAATAGATCGCAGATTAGATATGAAGGCAGAATACACGAGCAGATTAGAAATTCAGTAGAGAAGCTCGGACTAACTGTGGCTCAACCCATAGCAGTTATTCATCACACAGGCTATTCAGTAACGAACCCTCAGAAAATTGATCGCAACAGAGAAATGTTATTAGAAGAGCTTGCACAGAATAGAGATCCATTCTTATTATTTCATCTTGCGGAAACTGAATTTGCGGCCAATAGTCGTGATAAGGCTTTTTTACTTTTTGATGAAGCATTTAATAGCAAACATCTTAGTATTCCGCAGAATGAACAATCTTGCCTTAGAATGGCCCAGATACAACTCGCTCGTAATAACTACCAATCGGTTGCTAATTATCTTTCCTTCAAGAGTGATAATATTCACAGAGAAGGATTCCGTAAATATATTTTGGCAGCAAGTATGCTGGCACAGGATCGCTTGCATGAAGCCAGGGAACTATATGAGGCAGTAGATGTAGAGCAATCGGATATGGTTGATAAAACTATGCTTGTCAAAGCCAGAGAGACACTGACCAGAGCATTGACATAGACTAAGAAAGCCAGAGGCTATTCAAGTTTATTCAGCACCTGATACTGATTAAATTGAATTTGTCTTAGTCTATAGACAATAATTATCTATCATTAAACCATTGATCATATCATCTGTCAGAGAGTAATCATGAAGTATCACAGCTTGTCATATCCTAATAAGGAGTAAACTTATAATGAAGGCTAATCTCTCCATATTTATCATTACATTTTTAGGTATTAACTTAATAAGTCTTTTAGCTCAGAAGACTTATTTCCCACCTGTAGGTGATGATAGCACTAGCTGGGAAAAAGAAGATCCCGTGACAAACGGATGGGATCTTGAGGCTCTTGAGAATCTTTCTACATTTGCTGATACTACAATGAGCAAAGCCTTAATAGTACTGCACAAAGGCAAGATAGTCATTGAAGATTATTACAACGGGCACGATTCGCAGAAGAGTCATTACTGGGCATCAGCTGGCAAAACACTTACAGCATTTTTAACTGGATTAGCCATTGATGAAGGACTGTTAACACTTGATACCCCCACTTCAGAAATTATGGGTGAGGAATGGACATCCTGCCTGATTTCAGAGGAAAAGAAACGAACAATCTGGCATCATCTTACTATGACCACTGCTCTGAATGAGTATTTAGATTGGGAGTGTAGTGAGCCCAAGTGTTTTGAGTGTATTGCCGAGCCTGGAACTCGCTGGTCATATCATCAAGGTGCTTATACCCTTATGATTGATTTACTACAACAGGCCTATTCGGTTGAGAGTATAAACTCAGTCGTTCTTGATAAGATAGGAGATTTTACAGGTATTTACGGAGCCTTCATAAAAGTAGGTAATAATAGACTATTTTTTTCCAATGCACGTAGTTTTGCCAGATTCGGATTGTTACTACAAAACAATGGCGATTGGGATGGGCATACAATACTTCAGGATAAGTCTTACTTTGCTTCTATGATTTCCAGTAGTCAGTCTCTCAATAAAAGTTATGGCTATCTTACATGGATAAATGGACAAGAAAGCTATATGCTGCCTCTTGACCGTACGATACATCCCGGTAGCATAGCGCCTAGTCTGCCTGCAGGTGCTTATGCAGGTATTGGGGCTAACGGTCAGATTGTTTGTGTGGTACCAGAATGGGACCTGGTATTTATTCGTATGGGTGATATGGATGCAACAGATTATGCCCCTGTTGATTATCTTGAACTTCTTGGTGCATATCTTGCCAAGGCAATACCCGTAAGTTCAGTCTATGCAAATGAGAATATTGAGCTATTAATAGAAAATGGCTATGCAACTCATACGTCCCAAAACCAAGAGTTAATTTTGATAGATTACCTGGGTAGAGTTTTGGAAAAAGGTAATTCAATTAAATTAAAACAAGGTAATAATATCATAATGAGTGGGGGTAAAATACATCGATATTTTCTTGATTAAATTTATCTACCAATAGTGATCCATTTTGTTATAATTGATTAAGAATATTTGTTCATTGCAATAAAAATCAAATATTTCTGATATATAATGTGACTTTTTTCTAAATACTATATACCATTATTGAAAATACAAATCAACTCTAAACGTAAGAATTATTAATTACAGTATTTGTAACCAAAGTAGAATATTTTTACCTTATACAACTTGGTTCCAATATAACCGTCAATCATGAAATGTAAATACTAATCTAAGTAAATCAAAAGGTTAATAATGAAAACACTATTATTCTCATTCTTATCACTTGCATTTATGTTGCCAATGCTTGCTGACCACCATATTGAAAATGCTGAAGTTGGCAAACCTGCTCCTGCTTTTACACTTAAAGATCATAAAGGTAATACTCATAATCTTAGCGACTATGCAGGCAAAGTAGTAGTTCTTGAATGGGTTAATTTTGACTGTCCTTTTGTAAAGAAACACTATAACTCCGGCAACATGCCCAAGCTGCAGAATACCTATACAACTAAGGATGTAATATGGCTTTCTATTAATTCTTCAGCTGAAGGCAGACAAGGTTGTTTTACCAATGATGAGATAGCAAAGCGTATTGATGATACAAAAGCAAAAATGAGTGCTTATTTGATTGACAAAGATGGTAAAGTGGGTATGACTTATGGTGCTAAAACTACCCCGAATATGTATATAATTGATACAGAAGGTAAACTAGTTTATGCTGGTGCTATTGATGATAATCCATCTCCCGATCCTTCTGTAATATCTAACTCAAAAAATTATATTCAGGAAAATCTTGATTTGATACTAAGTGGTGGTACTATCACTACTAAAACAACAAAGCCTTATGGCTGTTCAGTAAAATATGCTTCAAAATAAATAGCAATTGAAAATTGTAATTTATTTTATCCAAGATTTCTAGTCAAATCAAAAAAAACAACACTTATAAAGAGAGATATTATTTGATATAGTATCTCTCCTTTTTTATAAATAGCTGGCTAAAGCTTACCATTGACTACAGGTCCGATTTTAACTTTATCTGTAGGGAAAGACATTATATTCCTCATCATGCGTGTAGCATGTTCTAATCTTTTTTCCTCTGACTTATAATTAGCTACATAATAGATAAAAGTTCTCTGAAACCCTTTAGTCTGTGCATGGAAACGTTTGTCAAATTCTGAGTCATCTTCCAATAAGGCCCGTAGTTCTTCTGGCATCTCCATACCATATTCGCTATTATCCTCTTCAAGGGAAAGTGTTATTATACTATCCTTTTCGATCCCAGCATTTGCTGCTCTATTCTTATTGAGCATAATATATAAAGAACCATCTCCGTAACTTACCAGACCACATCTCCACTTCTCTCCATTTGCCTCCGCATGAAATCTATCACCGGGTTGTAGCCCATGTTGCTGCACATCTTCACTACTAATCACCAAAATTTTCATCCGCAGATGAGAATTAAATTGAACATTTGACTCAATAGTGATCATTGGCAAAAAGATTTTGCTATTCGAAAAGAATGAAATTATCTGCTAGACTAAATATATTAAAAAAAGGATGTAAATCTGAATTAAGTTGGTAGGTGCAATACTAATTAATCATCATTGCTACCTTCGAGCTCAAGCTCTACTTGAAGCTGGAATGGTCTATCTCCGTTTGGTAATGTGCGGTTAATAAGTAATAATAACTTATAATTTTCATTATCTAAATCCATATCACTAAGATAGAGACTTGCTACATACTCTCCCTTTCTCAATATTGATTTGCCAATTTTTTCTAAACTGCCATTATTATTCTGCAGTCTTGTCATTAAAAGAGATGCATAGCTACGAGAAATTGGTGTACCGTTCAGGCGTTTAATAACTCCTTCTCGTAATTCTCCTTCAAAACGTAACTTAATAGCTTCAGGATATTCTTTAACATCTCGCATAATACCTTTGGGAAGAGTATGGTTTCTGATCAGTAGAACATCACCGTACAAATAAATTCCATTTTCTGTTTTTGTGTAACGAATATCTAATAACTGATTTCTGACATCAAATAATCTTCTTGCTCCATCTTTGGGTCGATTATCTTGCAAATACACTTCTAATTCAGTCTCTTCAGGAACCTGAAGACCTGCTCTAAGAGGGGCTTCCATTTTGTATTCAAAATTATCAGAGCTGGGAGTTGGTTCGGGGTTATCCGATACCGGACTTTCACATGCGAAAAACATCAGGCATGCTAACAAAGCTATAGATAAAGATGCATATTTATTTTTCATATTTATATAATTGTTTTTCTTATCAAAGATCCACGGATAGTCCAATGGTCAGACCATGGTTAATGCCAGTATAAAAATTGTTGTCAATTATGAAACCCAAGCCTTGAATATCATATCCTGCCATAATTTCCATACCACCTATTATTGGTATATATGCTCCAACTACAGACGAAGCAACAGGACCCACAGATGACCCACCTATACCTAATCTTAGAAATGGATTGATCTTATTTGCATTACCCAAAGGTAGCCATTGTCCGCTAAGCTGAAGAGAGCTATAGAGAGTGTATTGTCTGAAATCAAAAAGTCCATCGGCGGTAGTCGATTCATACTCTAGGTAGTACATCTTTCTGTCATAGGTCAATCCTAGTTCTATATCCTCGAAAAAAGGATAGAAGAAAGAGAGTCCCATATCTGATATTGTCGGATTATCAGAAATATTAAAATCATCTGGTGGAGTAGAAAGAGTCGATAGATTCCTGAGTTCAACTCTCATTGTTTGTAAATTTTTATTATGAAAATCAATTTTAGTAAGACTTTCATATTCAGCTGGATACGAACTAGAGTTCAGATTACTCAGTTCAGAGGAAAAAATATCATCTTTAGCCTTATTACTTTCTGCAGTTAAGATTGAGTTTTTATATTTAAGCATTGAAGGGGTAATTGATGCCGTAGTAGATAGTACATTACTATTGTTCGATGGCCCATCATATGAATTTTGAGCCTGACTTCTATCAGCAGTATTGCTAGCTATAATATTATTAATGGGTAATAAAGAGGAGGATTTAGGCTTAGGTTTTGAAGACTTGTCTTGAGAGACTGTAGAAATAATTGAAGGAGGTACTGACAGATCGATATTGAATTCAGGTCGTGAAGTATTGTCATTATGCTGAGTAATTTCAGATGGCTCTTGGCCGTCAAATAGATGTGGTGCATCGAGCAACCCTACAAATGCAGCAAACCCCATGCAAATAGTAATAACTGATGCCCAGATACTATTAAGACCAGTAGAAGTAGCTATCGTAGCACCTCCACTACCCGCTGATGCCAAACCAGCTGGTGCAAATCCAAGTGCACTGAATACTCCAGCAGTTTCCGAAGAAGTGGGAGCAAGTGCGACCATCCGTTTACCCATCCCGCGTTCTATCATGATAGATGCATGTAGTTCCTTGCGTAATTCTGGGTCGTCAGTCATAGCCTCAAACAAAGAATTTTCTTCATCAATCGAAAGCTCTGATTCAATAAACCCTTCTATTAATTGATTATAGTCCATTTCCAAGGCCCGGTCATAAATTATTCATTATAGTTCTTTCAGATATGGTTGCAGTTTCTTTTTCATCTTTCCTTTTGCGGTAAAAACCAAATACCTCGCTCTTGCTGAAGTAATACCAAGAATTTCTGCTATGGAATCGTATGGCATATCTTCAAAGTAACGCAGTGCCACTGCCTCACGCATCTGGTTTTCTAATGCATCCAGGGCTACACCAACTAGTTTCGAATTCTCTTCTGCTTCATATGGCATCGGTCCTTCATGCCTTAGGTCTATTTTGTCCAAAGCAATGTTTGGTTTTGCGTCTCGCTTGGCATTTAGGCAGAGATTTCTCGCTATTGTAATTAACCATCCGATAGGGGTGCCTTTTTTCTCTTCCTTAGTTGTTGCATTAAAGAATTTGATGAAGGTCTCTTGGAATATATCCCCAGCTATCTCACTGTCTTTCATTACAGTATAACAATAAGCTCTAATCCTAGTAGCATATTTGTCATATATGGTAGTAAATGCTAACTCAGCAGCCTTACCTCCTTGAAAGAGTAGGCTCATTAGCTCGTCATCAGTATATAGTTGATTTTCCAGTAGCCCTGTTTCCACCAGATGTCCATATCACTTTAATAGAATATACACATCATATCGGGTGATGTTAGATAGAGTAGAAAAAAGATTATTTTATTTCAGAGATTCAAATGTAAATAAAACCTATATAAGATATGCTTGTTTTATATTTGAACATTACTTTGAGATTTTTAAGACTACAGTTATTCAATTTCATTAGTATATATAAATACAACCAAACAATTATTGCTATTTAAACTAATGTCAAAAAATACTTGATAAAAAATGGGGTGTATTTACTAATTTAGAATATTAAAAAAGGAAAATGTATTGGAAAGAAAATACGAGGCAGTAATAGGCCTCGAGATGCACATACAACTGCTTACTAAAAGCAAGGCTTTTTCCAGAAGTGCTACTGATTATGGGGAGATGCCAAATACTCAGACAGACCCAGTATCGCTTGGTCATCCGGGTACTTTGCCAGTGCTAAATAAAAAAGTCGTTGATTTTGCAATTAAATTAGGACTGGCAACGAATTGTCATATACGGCCTTATTCAGTTTTTTCTAGGAAGAATTATTTCTACCCTGATTTACCAAAAGGCTATCAGATATCTCAATATGAAGATCCTATTTGCTATGATGGATATATCGATATCGAAGTCGGCGAAGAAGAACTAAAAAAAATTGGTATTACTCGTATTCATATGGAAGAGGATACGGGAAGATCAATACATGATATTGATGTTGATACTCTTCTTGACCTTAACAGAGCAGGTGTACCTTTATTAGAGATTGTTACGGAACCTGATATCAGGTCAGCTCAAGAAGCCTATAGCTATCTTGTACAACTGAAACAAATAGTAGAGTACTTAGGAATTTCCACTGGGAATATGGAAGAAGGTGCACTTAGATGTGATGCCAATGTATCTGTAAGGCCTGTTGGTCAAGAGCAATTCGGGACAAAAACCGAAGTGAAGAACCTGAATTCATTCCGAAATGTTGAAAAGGCTATTGATTATGAGATTGAGAGGCAAATTAAGGCTTTAGAAAGTGGAGAAGCGGTAACTCAACAGACAATGCTTTGGGATGCTGCATCAGGTTCTACTCGTGTGATGAGGAGTAAAGAGTCTGCACATGACTACCGATATTTTCCTGATCCCGATCTCCCAGGGGTTTTGGTTAATGATACCCAAGTGTCCATGATAAGAGGGACATTACCTGAATTACCTTTAGCCCGTAAGATGAGATTTATCAAGGATTATGATTTGCCATATTATGATTCTAATTTATTTGTAGAGGAAAAAGAACTAGCAGACTTTTTTGAGGAATGTTGTTTAGGGCTCAAAAAGAAGGATATTAAAAATTATAAATTAGTTTCTAATTGGATAATGACTGAGGTGTTAAGAATAAGAGGTGAAAAAAATGCTAAAATGGCGGCATTAGAAATTGCACCTAGCTTAATCTACGATACCGTTAACCTGATTTCTACAGGTGAGGTTTCTTCCAAGCAAGCCAAAGATGTTTTTACTGAAGCTATACAGACAGGCAAGCAACCTTCTCAAATTGTAGAAGAAAAAGGTATTAGACAAGTTTCGGATTCCAAATTGATTGAATCGCTGGTAGAAGAGGTCCTAACCGAAAATCCCGATACAATTAATAAATGGAAAGCAGGTAAAAATAATGTATTGGGTTTTCTTATTGGACAGGTTATGAAAAAGTCCAAAGGGAATGCAAACCCTAAGTTGGTTTCTGATACATTAATTAGGAAAATGAATAATTAATTCTTTAAGTATTGTATAGAGTATCCAGATGAGTAAAAGAAAAGCAGAAGGCCAACCATTGCAAGTTCAGCCAAAGCGTGGTCGTGGCAGACCTAAGAAGATCAAAAGCGCTGAGGAATTAGCAGTCGAAGCAAATAAACCAAAGCGTGGTCGTGGCAGGCCTAAGAAGATCAAAAGCGCTGAGGAGTTAGCAGCCGAAGCAAATAAGCCAAAGCGCGGTCGTGGCAGGCCTAAGAAGATCAAAAGCGCTGAGGAGTTAGCAGTCGAAGCAAATAAGCCAAAGCGCGGTCGTGGCAGACCCAAGAAGATCAAAAGCGCTGAGGAGTTAGCCGCCGAAGCAAATAAACCAAAGCGCGGTCGTGGCAGGCCTAAGAAGATCAAAAGCGCCGAGGAATTAGCAGCCGAAGCAAATAAGCCAAAGCGCGGTCGTGGCAGACCTAAGAAGATCAAAAGCGCTGAGGAATTAGCCGCCGAAGCAAATAAACCAAAGCGTGGTCGTGGTAGACCCAAGAAGAATTCAGTTGTTGCATCAAAAAGCCAAGTAGCGTCTGTTACTACAGAAAGTGCTTTACGAGACAAACCTCGTGGTTCAGCTAAGGTTGTTCCAATGCAATACATGGGTAAGGAGCTTTCAGTTAAGCTCTTTTCCAAATATGATATGTCAGGTTTTGAAAAGGATAAGGTAATTGAGTGGTATCGATTACAACATCTTGGCCGAAGGCTAGATGAGAAGGCTGCACTTTATCTTAAAATGGCAAAAGGGTGGTCATACCATGCTCCTTTTGCTGGTCATGATGGTATACAGTTGGCACTTGGTCAAATATTCAGACCATCCAAAGATTTTCTGTTCCCTTATTACAGAGATTTTCTAACATCTTTATCGGCAGGGCTAACACCTGTAGAGATAATTCTAAACGGGCTTTCTAAAGAAACAGATGTAGCAGGTGGCGGTAGGCATATGAGTAATCATTTTGCCAAGCCTTCAATAAATTTAATGAATGTTTCTTCCTGTACCGGGAATCACTCTTTACATGCAGTTGGGGTTGCGAAAGCCATTAACAAATATAATGGTGATGAGATTGCTTTTTATTCTGGTGGAGAATCGGCAATAGCAGAGGGCTATTTCTACGAAGCTGTACATGCTGCTGATACAGACAAGGCTCCTGTAGTTTTTGTTTTGCAGAATAATAAATTTGGAATATCTGTACCTCTGAATGAGGTAATGCATAATCAGGTTGTATCTGATAACTTCCGGGGTTTTGAGAATCTTAAAATTATTGAATGTGACGGACGTGATCCGTTTGATTCTTATAGAGCTTTGGAACAGGCTGTTGAGCATGCAAGATCAGGTAAAGGACCTGCTATGGTGCATGCCGAGTGCGATAGAATTGGTTCGCATTCCAATTCTGATAACCAGGACAATTATCGGCCTGATGAAGAAATGAACGAAGTTTACATGAGAGACCCTCTCATGCAGTTCCGTTATCAGTTGATAGCTTCTGGCTATGCTACCCAGGCAGAATTAGAGGCGATGGAAGAAGAAAACAAACAACTCATCTTTGATGCTGCTGATGAAGCCGAAGCCGCGCCTGATGCAGATGGTAAGTCATGGCCTCAGTTTATTATACCGACCCCGGCTTATAAGATAGGAGATGGTACTGAAAAACCTATAGACCCTAACTCCGAGCAGCTAAGCTATCTTGAAGGGATTAACTATGCTCTTAAGCAAGAGTTCCGCAGGAATGAAAATACATTCATGTGGGGACAGGATATAGGTAAGGGTGGAGTTTTCAATGTTGTTAAAGGCATGCCGCAAGAATTTGGTAAAGAAAGAGTTGCCAATGCTCCAATAGCTGAAGATATGATCTGTGGTACCGCATTTGGTTTTACTCACTATCGCGATGATATCAGAGTTGTTATAGAAGGAGCTGAATTCGCAGACTATTTCTGGCCGGCAATGGAGCAGTTTGTTGAATTAACGCATTCTTACTGGAGAACAAAAGGACAGAATGCACCTAATGTAACACTTCGCCTGGCTTCTGGTGGATATATACAAGGTGGATTATATCATAGCCAAAATATCGAAGGAACGCTTACTACCTTCCCAGGAGTTCGGGTTGTTCAGCCTGCTTTTGCCGATGATGCTATTGGCCTGATGAGAAACTGTGTTCGTTCAGAAGGACCTACGATGTTTTTAGAGCCGAAATTCTTGTATAACTTCAAACCTGCTTTTGGTCCTACCCCACCTGACGATTATGTGATACCATTTGGTAAAGCTAAAACTCGTAGAGAAGGCAGTGATGTCTCTATTGTAACTTATGGTACAGGTGTGCATATGAGTTTATTTGCTGCTGAAAAACTAGAAAAAGAGGGTATCGATGTTGAAGTTGTTGATCTCAGATCCCTTTCTCCATGGGATAAGGAAGCTGTAGAAGCAACAGTAAGAAAAACAGGTCGGGTGCTAGTTGCGCATGAAGATAAGTTGCAAAGTGGTTTTGGAGCTGAAGTTGTTTCCTATATTGCTGAGCATTGTTTCAACTACTTAGATGCGCCGGTTATGAGAGCAGGATCTGAGTTTACACCTGTTGGTTTTGCTAAGAACTATGAGAATGAGATATTATTGAATATGGATAAGATAGCTGATAAGATAAGAGAAATCGTTCATTTCTGATCGGCTAGTGATAAAGTGTGTAAATATATGTGAGGTATAAACCTGACACAATGTGTAAGTAAGTTGACACTTTTCTTGACACCCTGCACAGAATTATTACCCTTGTCAAAGTATTATGAAGAAACCCTATGGCATTATTATAGTCATAGGGTTTCTTTGTATATATTTGTATCCTGATAAGAATCTATTCGCAGAGATAGAAATATAGCGTATTGGATTTAATCTTATCGAATGAAGTTTTAAACAAATCAAAGACTTAACATAAATGGCGGATCTTCACGATAACGAAGAAAACATTGAATCAAGAGAGGTAGGCGCGGCAGTCGATGCTGCTGAGTCCGAAGCTCTTGATCCTAAGCTGAAGAAAGGAATTACAGTATTTACAATCTCTCTTATTGCTGTTTTCCTGATTATACTGGGTTATCAGTATATGCAGGAAGAGAATCAAAAGCAATCTGTTGAGGCTTCAAATAGGTTGGTAAGAGTGCAGCAATTGATGAGTGAAGGCAACACGGATGCTGCTCTGATGGGCTCTCAAGAGGTTAGCAGAGGCGGTGAACCTATTATGGGCTACAAAGAGATTGCTACTAAATACCAAAGTCTGGAAGCTGGTAAAACAGCTGCATTGAACGCTGGTAAGCTTTATCTGGACAATGCAGATATGGATAATGCGCAAAAAATGTTTGATATAGCTTTAGGGTCTGATGTAATGATTACGAGGATGGGTGCTAAAGCAGGTATGGCTGCGATAATGGAAGCTAAAGGGAATAATTCAGAAGCTGCTGTTATGTATAATGATGCAGCGTCACTAGCGCAAGCAACAAATCTGAAGCAGAAATATACTTACTTTGCTGGGTTGAACAGAGCTATAGAAGGAAATGGTGAAGCAGCTTTTGAAACACTTAATAAGGCAATAAAACTTAGTCCGGCATCCCAATGGGCCAATATGGCCAAACTAGAATTGGGGCGCCTTGGCATGGAAATTGCCCACTAGGCTTTACGCCACAGTGCGCTTGACACAAAATGGCTTTTGGAGCCTTAAAAAAATGACACAAAATAAATTTCATTCATTATACAATATGTTTACTGGAGGTAACATGCTACGATTCATTCGCGTGAGCATCCTGTTAGCGATACTGACTATGGTCGGTTATGTTGGCAGTATGGCGGATGATGTATATGTTTCAGGTAGAGTAGTACCGGGCGATGTCCGCATCTTTACCAAAGAGAACAGGTACATTATCCACAAAAGCTACGTGATTGGCGGTACGCTTATCATAGAGCCAGGCACTAAGGTGATATTTCACCCTAACGGTCGCCTGATCGACTCCGTAGGCGGTAGGATCATCGCAGATGGTAATGCCGAAGCTACTTACAACGCTAATCCGAACGGCGTTGACCCAACAAGCGCTAATCCTGCAATTAGCAGAGGCTTTAGCGGCTATGCGGATCTTGACTATTTTACGTTCACTGAAAATGTGGGCGGTGTTGAATACAGTACGGTTGACGTAAGTACTGTAAGAGACATTACAGTAGATCCTTCAAAGAGAGATATCATGAACTCGGTTATTCTTGATAGAGATAACCGCAGGATCATTGATTTCAATCCTGAGCAAGGCCGTGTGCCTGTCGGAAATCAGGAATTGATCTCATTTGAAGAAGCGATTATGTTTGTTGCTTCGCGTCTGGAAACAGACCCAGCAAATGATATTAACCTGAATATCAATCCATGGCAAAGAAAAGGAGGCCTTTCTCCTAATGTCACTGGGTCTCAAATATCATTTGAAGGTGTTCCTGTGAACAACTTCTCTCGTGAATGGGGGCATATCGTTGTGCTTCCGGGAGCAAGAGAGGCGATGTTCAGAAATGCGCGTTTCGAGAATTTTGTTAAAGATACAACCGTAGATAGAGTTGCCTATTATGCACCTGGTTCTATACCGGGGCTTACTCCGGCACAAACATTTGCACTTAATAATAGATTCCGTTTAAATACAAACGGGTCTGGTGCTGTGCTTACTACTTATTCATCAAGAACTTGGTTGATCGATTGTGAATTTGTAGATAATCAGGCCAGAGTTCGTGGTGGTGCAGTTCAGTTCCTAGAAGCTCCTGCTGGTTTCCCATCAAACTGGATTTCTGATGAAGATCTGATAAACGGCATTGGTGCATATCCGGATAATAAGAATCCACAGGTAACTGAGCCTGATGGAACAGTATCTATGTTTAACTATCGTAACTATAATGGATTCGATGTACCTGCAATTCCAGCAACGGACCTATTAGATGAAAACATAGTTGAGCCTTTAACTGATACAGAAAGACAAGCATGGGATGATGGTCGTCTAGCTCTTTTCCTAGGTCGTGTAAGAAATCTTGAATTCCGCGACAATGTGGTTCAATTAGCAAAAGTTGGCCAGGTAATGATTGGCGGAGTGCCATTCGTTCAAGATATAACTGATACCCCAACACCTTATCCTAATCAATATGGTAATGGTGCTTTTGGTGGTGCTGTTTACATTGCCGGCCGAAACGATGATTTGGCAACAAGAATTGAAGTTGGATTAGGTGTTAATCATACTATTAATATAGGTGGTCAGGTATTAACCTTCCCAACACCGGATTCATTTATAGCTGAAGGCAATGAAGTAAGAAACTACCAAAGCTCTATGTCAACTCAGGGTGCTAGAGGTGGTGCTGTATATGCTGGTGCATATACTTCACTTATAGTTGGTGGAGAATTCACTTCAAATATGGCAACTACTCCTTTCCTAGAGGAAGATGATAGAGGAGATAACTCAGGTGACTTCTCAATGGGTGGTGCAATCTTTGCTGAAAATACATTATCTAGACTTCAGATCAGAGGCGGTAAGACCAGAGATGCAGCAGGTAACCCAACCCATTTTGATGGCAATATGGCCGGATCAGGTGGTGCTGTATTTGTTGATGGTAATACTTCTGATCTAGTATCTCCAATTATTGGTGGTTCGGATAATACACTAAATACAAGAGATTATGGCTTTAATATCTTGTTTGAGAATAACTCAGCTAAAACATTTGGTGGTGCACTCTACTCAAGAAGAAACCCTATCATTACAGGTGATGGTGGTGTTCAGTTGAATACACTTATTGGCTATGGTGGTAATTATCCTGTGCGATTCTGGGATAATGAAGCTGGGTATGCTGGTGGTGCATTACATGTAGAGATACCAAACGCTGATATACTACCTAACATAAAGAAAAGAATTGAAATTGTCAGAGCTTCATTTAAGCGAAATGAAGTAGGTCAGAATGTAACTGACTTTGATAATAAAACAGAAATTCGTGGTGGTGGTGCGATATATACAGTTGCCGGCTTCCTAAATGTGGTTCGTGGTACTGAGTTTGTAGAAAACAAAGTATGGAACGGTAACGGTGGTGCAATATCAGTTATAAAGCCTCAATTCAATGAGAAGAGATTCTTCCTTACTGATCTTGATGTACCTGTTGATATAGATGCTGATGGCATCATGGATACATATCAATCCAATAATAATGTATTCGTTTTTGATTATGACTTAGACAACGATGGTATCGATGATATCCTTTTCAAAGCAGATCAGCGTATGCTTACAACGTTCAAAGGTAACGAAGTAACAGTTGAAGATGATATACTTGCCGATCAGTCAGGTTCAGGAACTTCTCAAGTTGGTAACGGTGTAGTTAAGACTAATCAGATACTTGAAGGTACATATTGGCTTAACACTTCAGAAGGTTATGCAGTAGGTTATAATGGTACTATTGTCAAGTTTGAAAATGGTGGTGACAACTGGTCATATCCAGCTTCTGGTACTACATCCAGACTAACAGATGTACACTTCATAAATTCGACTACAGGTTTTATAGTTGGTGCAGATGGTTATATGCTGAAAACTACTGACAGAGGTAACACTTTCTCTAGAGTAGTTCTTCCGGCAGATGCACAGTCAAATCCTTTACCTACAACTAAGAAGATTAATGATATATTCTTCCTAGGTGCAGTAAACGGATATGCGGTTACTGATGATGGCTATCTATTATGGACTACTGATGGTGGAAATAACTGGGATATAAACCAGATAGCGCCAAGCAATCTTAATGGTGTTTTCTTCTTCTCAACTTCTCTTGGTTACATAGCTGGGGATAACGGAAGAGTATGGAAAACAACTGATGGTGGTTCAACTTGGTCAAATGTTTCGCCAACAGGTGTGACTGATAATTTGAATTCAATCTACTTTACTTCTAACCAAAATGGTACAGTAGTAGGTAATAGCGGTACAATAGCAAGAACAACAGACGGTGGTTCGACTTGGGATGTTATTCTACCAATAACAAATTATGATCTAACGGCAGTAAGATTTGATAACTCTTCAACAGGTTATGCTTCTGGTAATACTGCTACAATTCTGAAAACAACTGATGGTGGTGCTTCATGGGCTGCCCAGGCTACAAATCTTCAGAATAATAACAGCCTTTATGGTGTTTACACATTAAGCGCAACAACTGCTTATGCAGTAGGTGATGAAGGTACTGTTATCAAAACAACAGACGGTGGTTCAACTTGGGATAAAGTAGTGCCAGCTAACCAACAAATGACTGATTTTGTCAGAATTAATCCTGATGCAAATCTTCCTGAAAATGGAGTTGGTCTTGGTGGTGGTCTTTATATCTTGGATTCAATTTCTGTAGCTAGAATTAGCAGAACTGATTCTGTTAATTTCAACAGGGTAAGAATGCAGGATAATATGGCTTATACAGGTGCTGCTATCTACTCTGACAACTATGATCTAAAACTAATCTTCAACCGCTCTCTGGTAACTGGCAATATGGCTACATCAGAAATCGGTATGGAGCAAAATGTTGTAGAAGGTCCTGTAGTAAGAGATGGTAATAATATCTCATTGAATGAAGCATCTAGCGATTTAGCTGGTGCAGTAATCTATGGTGAGATACAAGGTCCTCTTCCAAGCGCTATCTATTCGGAAGCAGCGAACTCATTATATGATAATGATGCTCGTTTCCTTATCAGACTTCCTGATGGTCCGAATACTAAAGGTGTACTTGCTGGTGATAATGTTGGTATTGGTGGTACAGATACTCTCCGTGGTAACTACTGGGGCCATACAGAAGCCGATATCATCGTTAAGATTGAAGATTCAAAAGGAACTCGTACATTCGAGACTTTCTTTGTAGCTGGTGATGGTAATACTTGGCTTCCTTTCTTGCATACATCTACTGAGCCAAGAGAGCAGGGCCCTTACGAAGAAATCTACTCAATATTGACTAATAAGACTTACAATCCGATCCCATTAGAGAATGGTACTGATCAGACAATAGTAGGAGATCTTTCAATTCCTGAAAATCTTCTCCAGTCAGGTAGGATTTATGACCTTTATGATAAAGGTACAGATATCAAAACAGCTGACTATACTAATAGAAGACTTGTACCTATTGAAGACTTTGCTGTAGGTATTGCACCGAATCTGAAGAGATTCACCAATGCACAGGCACCATCTAATGGTAAATATGTTAAGAGACTTGTTCGCGATCCATTTGCGATTGAAGCTCTTGATGATACTGGTAATGTTAAATTTGAAACACTTCAGAGATTTGCTCAGCTTGAGTTCCAAGAATCTCAGAATAATCCTGGATCATTCTATCACCCAATTGGATATCCTCTATATCTAGAGGCAATGGTAGACTATCAAGGAGATGCTGAAGTATCAAATCATGATGGTAGTGTAGTTAATGAATCTGTGTTCTTTGTTATCAATGAAACAACAGGTGACTACATTAGAACTACTCTAGATCAGGTATCTGAAGTAGCACCATTCCGCGAAACATTCCGCGGAAGAGTTGACTTAGTACCAGATTCAACAAATAGAAACCCTAATACTACTATTAGAAGAACTCTGGAAGGCCTATTCAACCTGAAGTCAGGACAAGATCTTCTGGATCAGCTAAGATTTGATCCTTATATCGAAGACGGTGCTGCACTTAGTGGTAGAAGATATGATGTTCCTTATGCATCGAATGCTAATGATAATACTCTAGGTGCTGCTGATGGACTCTTGAGCAACAGACCTAGCATTCCTGCAAGTAATGGTGACCAAGCTACTTACTGGGCTGGTGAGAAATATCAGTCATTACCAGTAAATGTTGGTGACAATGTAAGGATCATTTCCAGAACAGTTCTTTGGAATGAAGGTATCACAGAAGCTTTCAACGATGGTATTTCTTTCTTGATTGAAAGATCAACTGAAGCTCCATTGTTCACTGGTGATGTGTTATCAATAAGAGATACAGTGCCAATCGAAGTTAGACCTAGCGAAACTGATCCTGCAATGGTTGATACATTGCATATCGAAGAGCTACGTAATACTATTCACCTACGTGAGGATAGAACTTACCCTGGTAATTACTCAGAAGGTAGAGATAGAATCTTCAACATCACTGCTGAAGATGTGAACCAATTCTTTGATATCAGAGCAATTGCTAACCCTGATGATCATACATTACTAGCATTTGATGCTCAAGTAGATCCTAGTTCTGGTTTGGCAAGATGGATGTTAATAGATACTGTAAATGAATCTGCGGTTAATCCTAATGATCCGAACATACACCTGCGTCAGGGATATGTTCAACTTATTGGTCGTCCGGTTAATCCATATGTAGTACCTGGTGGCGAAAGAGTATCTCTTCAGGTAGCTAACTTCCCTCCTCACTTTAGAACAATTGACCTACTTAAAGAGCAAGGTATTCTAAGTGATGAAGAAATAGCAGAATATGTTGAATTGTTTGATCACTATCTCTCAAATCAATCATATGATAATGACAATGCGAGATTCTTACAACAGGATACTATTTTCATCGGATCTTCATTTACTAATGACTATTCATTCAGAATCTTTGTGATTGACTCAGTTCCAGTATATCTGGATGAGAATTTCACTGAGGAAACTGTAGAAAGAGTACTTGATGGTCAAGTGGTAGATATACAAGTAGTATACTCACCTTCAGAGTTTGCTTGTGACAAAACAGAAGAAGGAGCTCTTGTTGCTAATCTGACAGATAAGCTGAGATTCCAAATCGATGTAAATACTGATGATGAACTTGAAGACTTCTATGCAGAAGATAAGTGGGACTTCCGATATGGTAGAACCGCGTATGGCTTCGTAAATCTTCATGATACAGGTGACGGTGATAAAGTAGTAATCGATACTACGCTTGTACCTAATCCTGATGGTACTTCACAAGAAATCGTTTATCAAGCAAGACCATCTTGGTTAGCTGATGAATATTGGAATCAATATGATTCTGATGTTGATGCTGACGTGTTGGGTGCAGACTTTACGACTTATGGAAGATTAAACGTACGTATCGACAGAGCTGAAGCTGAAGGGCTATTAGTTAATACTGGTGCTGCTCTGGAAGATTGGAATGTTGATTCAACATTTACCATTATCGTAAATGATGGTCACGGTGGCCAAAGCACGATAACATTCCCAGTACACGTTAATGTTGCGCCTGTAATCGATGATGTTAACCTGCCAGATGCACTGGAAGACACTGATTACAATAAAGAACTACTTGACTTGGAAAGAAGAATCACGGTATCTGATAAAAATGATGATGAATACCACAGATTCTATCTAGTTAAAGATGGTGTTCCTTTAGGCTATGACGGTACTCTTGATGTAAATGGTAATGTTCCTAAAGATCCTTGTTTCGAAGAAGCAGGTGTTTGGGAGATAACTAATGATGATACACCAGATTGGCTATTCATCAACAGAGAGTCTGGTTTGTTATATGGTACACCTCGTGTTAAAGATGCACCAACTACATCTACAGTATATGTGCTTGTAGTTGATCAATATGGTCTTACAGACTACAGATCTTTCGACTTGAATGTATTGCCTAACAATCATGTGCCAGACCTTGAAGATGCACCACTATCTGTTTGTGTAGAGCAAGGTGAAGATTATTCTGTAGATCTAATTGTTAAAGATGAAGATCTCCTTCGTAATCCAGATTATGATACAGAAACTATTACTCTAAGAGTAGTTGAGCCTAATACAGGTTATGAAGTAACTCCTAGTAGTATTACAGGTGACGGTACTACAGATGAATACACTATCACTGTTTCTTCAACAAATGGTTTTGATGGTGTAGCTGTTGACGGAAGAGTAAGATTTGAAATCGAAGTTACTGATGAAGAAGGTGAAACTGATATACTAGTTTACTTCGTGGAGCTATCGCTTCCTACAAACTTCACTTCTGAACTTACTATCGAAAACAGTAACAACGAACAAGAAACAATGGTTTGGGGTATGGGCCCTGAGGCTACAACTGGTGATAATCAGGATGGCCAAGGATTCGGTATACTAGATTTCGATAAATATTGCGAGAACGAATTACCTCCATTCCCACAACAAACTATCTTTGATGCAAGATGGTCAATACCACAGACTGAAGGTACTTTGAAAAATATTTACCCTACGAATGTGAATGACGAACTACTTGTTTACATCGGTAGATTCCAGCCAGGTGGTGAAACAGGTAATGTGAATAAATACTTCCCAATCAGAATTACTTGGGATGCTAACACAATACCAGATGTAAATGACGCTGACGCTAACCCTAACGGTAGTAACTGGTACCTGAGAGATGGTGGTTCCGAAGGTAAAGTATTCTCTGTGAATATGAAAGACCCTGAAGGAAATCAAGTTCTTTCAAATTCAGCTGACCTAGAAGTAGGTGGTGGTGGCATTTATACACTTGTAATAAATAACCCTGCTGTTTCTACATTCCATATCCTTGCTGATATAAACAGTAATGTAGAAACTAACTACACAGCGGTTACTGCAATTAACGGTATCTATCCGAACACAGTAGAAACATTTACTAAAGTTCAGTATACACTAATGACTACATCTGATGTTAGATTTGAGTTAGTGGATATGATGGGTAAAGTAATTACAGGCTACGATGTTGGTATGATGCCTACAGGTACACATACATATGACATGAATGTAGTATCTGAAACAGGTGCTAAACTTGCTACGGGTATGTACAATGTGAGAATGGTTGTAGACGGTGTTCAGACTTCAGTTGATCAAATCACTGTAGCGGACTAATAGCTTGAAACCGGGGGCGCTAATGCGCGCCCCCATTTATTAAAAAATTGAAATCAATAATATAGAGGTCAGCATTATGCTTAAAAAGACACTAAAAGCACTAGGTTGCGCGGCTCTATTGGTTACAGGTAGCGTATTTCAAGCTAATGCACAAATAGCTGAAGAGTTTGAATGCGTGGATGTAGTATCGGGAAAAACATATGTACCCCTTACTGGCACAACCATACCAAAGAGCAGTTTCTTATCGCCACCGTTATTCAGACCAGTTCTGGATGCCGATGCCGATGACGGGTATTTCATGGTAAATCTTCCATTTGACTATGAGTTCAATGGTAGTACTTATCAAAGACTATGGATTTGTGTGAATGGTTTTGTGACTTTTAACCCGCCACTTAACCTTCGCCAAGATGATCCTTCTGCGTTGTTCCAAAGCAACTCAACTAGTTTCCAGGACAATGTAATAGCACCATACTGGGGGGATCACTACTATCGCAATATCCAGGATCTTGTAAATGGTTTCCAACCAGGAGCAATAAAGTATGGTACAATCAATGATGTTGATGGTAATGGTAACAGAGCATTTGTCGTAGAATGGAATAATATCCAGATAAATGATGAAACTACTGAATCATCTGTTGGTAATTTCCAGGTGTGGTTATATGAGACTACAAATGATGATTCTGATCAGGGAACAATTGAATTTGCTTATGGCCAGGTTGGCCCTGTAAATCCATTAGTTCCGGGACAAACTGTAATAACAACTGGTGCCTCTATCGGTATCAAAGGTTCGAATGCAGACTTTGTAAACGGTCTTAAATTTGATCCTGCTGGTGGAGTTGATCCTGATCTATGTTCAGAATCAAAGACAATGATCAGCTATACAGATCAGTGGCAGCCATCAGGCGGTACGGATAAGCGTATCAGATTATCTGCCAATATTATCTTCAGACTTGAAGAAAGCTGGGGTGATGGAGATGCAGATCTTTCTAAAGCACCTGGAGGCAGACATGCTCAGCTGTTCAATCAGCAAAACAGATATGTGACTATGAATGACGTGAGATCAATCTTGGTTTCTGTTAGCCGTAGCCAGCCTCTTGATTCTATCAGGAGAAGAAATGCATATCATGCAGATGTGAATCATAACGGTAGATATTACTGGAGAAATAACGGAGCTGGAGCTGTACCACCGAGAACCAGAATTGAGGTTCCAACAAGATCTGTTTTTTACAACCAAGATCTTCCAAGTGAAATTACATCACTTAACCAGATATTCTATCAGTCTGATGAACATGATGCTGCAATGATTATTCAGTATCTGAATGCTAGGTTACCTCAATTGCCTTGGATTTATGACTGGGATACAGAATACGGTGATAAACTATCTATAGCGCAGTCGATCTCTTTGGGAGAAGTAAACAGAAGAATGGATAATCTGGTTGAAGTACCGGTATATCTGAATAATGATCATGATGGTCCGGTTGCAGTAAGAATGGATTTCAACGGTAAAGTGCTTAGAGCTGTATCAGCCGAAGGAACTGTTGTAGAATTCTATAACAATAGAATCGTTCTTGCTGGTGATGGCGAATTCTCTGCTGATGATGCTATAATGACTGTATTAGTCGAAGCTGAAACAGAGATAGAAGCTTCAGATGTTAAGTTCAATGGAAATACATTAAACAATCTTTCAGCTGGTGCTGTTGAAAATGCTGATCTGCTTCTTGGTGCTTCGGTTTCTCCGAATCCGATTGTAGAGCAGGCTGTTTTCACAGTACAGATTCCTGAAGATGGTTTTTATACTCTAGATGTATATGATCAAACAGGCTCACTTATCAAGAATATCGTTAATTCAGATCTGAATGCTAATACTTATACATTCGATTGGGATGGTACTGATATGAGAGATATGCCAGTAGCTCAGGGTCTTTATATCTACAGACTAAGCGGTGGTAATGGTATGAACATTACCAAGACACTTATCATCGGTGAATAACCGGTGTTGAGATTTTTGCCCATATTCCTTTTCCTCGCGGTCGCGCCTGCTTTTTCAGCCAACCGTGTTTGGATGGAGCAGATTAGGTCGGTTGAGGCCTGCGAGGAAGATGGAAAGGGTAAGATTCAGGTTGTAGTTTATGTTGGTGAAATCAAGGAAAGTGATTCTTTTCAGAGCTATGAAATTGCTGTGTCCTATAAGGACCAGCCGTTGAGAATTACTTTGCCTGAGCTGACGGTGAATACTCTGACTGAGCAGATGCCGAAGTTATACAGGAGTTTTTCAACTGACGACGAATTTGGTGAGTTCTTTGGATCAGCAGCTTTGATCACTGCAGGGGAAGCAGGAGTAAGTGGATCACAACCATTAATTGGCTTTTGGGTTGATGATGAAAGTGAATGCGATGAGTTAGCTGAATTAAGGATTACACAGTTCTTTGTAAATGAAGAATGTAAAGTGAGTTTTGATATTGATAGTACACTATCGATTGAAAAGAAGACAAGCGAAAAATTTATCTCTGATCTGAGTATCAGTTCACAGATAAGTTCTTTGACTTTAGCTACAAACAATATCAGCGACACCTTGTGGATAGACATGAATATGGATAGCTACAGGGAAATTGAAAAAGCAGTACTTACTGTTGAAGCTGAAGGGAATCTCTCAGTTGAGTTTTTCCAGCTGCATAAGGCTGAATCAACTCAGGTTGAGGGTAGTAGCATAGAATATACTGGGTTAACACTTAGTGATAATGTATCTGACAAGAGATTGGGTGCATTATATACTTACACAGGTTCAGAGACAGAGCATGATACCATGTATCTAAATGCTTCATTACAAATTACTGATCCATGCGGTTGTGTTAATCTTTTGGATGCTGTTACAAATGATAAAGTAGTTTTTGTACCGGAACCGAAGTCAATCTCGGCAGAATTCGAGAAGCCTCTTTTTTGGTACACTGATCGATTAGTTTCAAATGGCTATAAAGGTCCATTGACTATCGTTTCTACACTAGGTCAGTCAATACAGTTGAAGAATTATGAAGATAAAGAAATTGTGCTTACAAATGGTTTTTACCTTATTGTAACACCTGATAATAGAACACAGAAAATAATAGTAAATAACTTTTAATAACTTAACATAAGGTGTAAACTTATGAAAAGAAGGATATATAACTTGGGCAAGAGCGCTCTACTGGCGCTTGGCTTGGTACTGATCTTCGGCAGTACCTCAGAAGCGCTTGCGACATTCAAGGATGCGCAGTTGCCTAAACTTAACCTTACTGGTGAAGCCAATGGCTACAATGAGGATTTTTATCCTGATGGTAGAGTTCGAGTACCACAATCCAATGGTACTGCACGTGAATTCTTGGTTCCTGTGTTTATAGAAAATACATGGGATCCAATTGAAAGTATCGATATAGTTGATAATAACCCTGGCCCTACGAATGGTCAGACTATTTTGACTGTATCTCCTGAAGAAATCTATAGCTTCGAATTCTCTCTATATTATGATTCGTCAGCAGTTAGATTTGTAGATGTTGTGTCTACAGGGCAGATACATAACTTGATCGAAGAAAATGATGTTGACGATTGGTATGATCCGATTACATCTGGATGGGATTTGTCAGTTTTCACAAGACCTGATGATTCATATCTTTCTAGTTTATTCCCAACGCCTAGCGCTGTGGATGCAGGAAAAGGATGGAAAGCTACTATCACAGGTGTGTCGTCACAACCATTGCCAGTTACTTTTGGCTATGAAGTACTTTGCTATTTGAAATTCGAAGCTGTACCTGATGTTTCGAATCCAAATACTCCGGCTACTTCATTAAAAACACCGATCTATATTGCTAATGATACCATTAAATATAATGGCATGAATATCATTACTGATCACCCTTTTGATAAATATGCTGTAATTGCTCAGAATGCCGGTAGTGGTGCACTGACTCAGAATGATGAGTATGATTCTGAATATGTAAGAGGTAACAGAAGAACACCTTTGTTCTTCCAAGGTTCTGCAGAAAATTATACTGGTACAACTGGTATCAATAACTTTGATCCTGTAAATCCGAATAATCCAGAGCCAACAGCTCCTGGTGTGATATACATATCATATATGGATGAGCTTCCGCGTATCTTGTTATCATCTGATAAAGGTGGAAGTGATAATATCCAACCTGTACCTGAAGGAACCAATAGTGATGAGGCGGAGCAGTTCAGATTGGCTGATCCAATTACTGTAGATGCTTCTGAGCAACAACCAATTGAAGCGGAAAGACGACTTAGAGTTACTAATGCTGTTAATAACTCTCGTCTTCGTTATTTGGAAATTGAAACAGATCAAGAGTGGCTTATTCTTGAGCCTGTTACAATTACGGGTTCTAAAACTGATGGTATTTTCCAAATCTCAGACAGAAAGATATTTGTTAACTACATTGATGCAGGTTTCCTTGGTAACTCTGTACTCACTGATCCATTGAATCAAATAACTGATGATGATGGCGATCTTTTTCTTGATATCAAAGCTGACCCAACAAGAATCAACAACAGGCTTGATGATGAAGATACTGACCCAACTGATCCTGAAAAAGCAGGTAAGTATGTAGGTCATATAACATTCTACTCACCAGATGCAGAAATTAGCCCTATTGAATTAGAGATTACTTTCATTTACTTTAGAATACCTCAGGAAGCATGTGAAAGAGCTCAGAGTATACCTCGCGGTATTAAGCTTAACATGAGAAACTCAGAAGGTGCTGTTGGTGAAAGAACATCTCTGATCTTCGGTACTGGCAAAAGAGCTACAGGCTGGGAAAGTGATCAACCTGGAGAGCGAGGAGTTGATTCATTGTTTGGTGAATTTGAATATACTGCACCAGGAAATGGTTTTTGGGCTAGATTTTACCCTGTAGACGAAAATGGTAATGTACCTCAGAACTATAATCTATTTGGTTATGGGGATTGGAACCCGAATGTAGATAATCCTAGATCTGGTTCTCGTGATATCAGAAGCTCAGAAGCTATCCAAAAATCAATCATATATTATGTGAGATTCGATGCAAATGGTGTAAATAACTACCCTGTTGTATTGGATTGGGATGTGAGAGATTTCCGTGTGTGTGATGATGAAAATGGTGATCAACAAGTTGGTGATCTTTTCCTTCGTGATACAGCTAATGGTCAATTATTTCCTTCGATTAATATGATTAATGGTACTGTGATCGACGCAAACAGAAGATCATATACATTCCAGGATCCGAATATTAGCTCATTCCTTATTGAATATACTCTTCCAAATGTGATTGAGTTTGTAGACGAAGAAGGAAATCCAATCATAAAGAGTGGTTGGAATATGCTTTCACTTCCTGTTAACCCTACTAACAAGAAGAAGGGTATAGTTTATGCTGATGCGATCTCACCTGCTTATATTTTCAGTGCAAAAACTTATGCACCATTGACAAATGATGATAATCTTTCTATAGGTCAGGGATTCTTCCTGAAATATGGTACTGATATTACGACTACATTTGCCGGAACAACAATTTCTGAAATCTCTATTGATAGAGGATTCCCTGTAAGATTGTATCCGGGTGATAATGGCTTGGGTAGCTGGAACCTGGTTGGAGCTCTTTCTTCACCAGTATCTACTGAAAACATTTCATTTGATGAGTACAACGGCAGACTTGCTGATATCGATTATACTCGCCAATATGGTGTGTGGAGATATGTACCTGGTATGGGTTACGAAGAAGTTTCTGAACTTAGACCTGGCCGTGGTTATTGGATCAAGGTAGATGAAGATTCGTACTACAGACTTGAAGATGGATCTAATAAAAAAGCTGATGAATCTCCACTATTCGCTACAAAAGAAGCTCTTAGAAGTTCTTCTGCGGCTATCAAAGTTGCTGATATGGTTGGCAATAATGGTCAGGTATTTTTCAATAGCAATGAGAAACTAGATGTTACTCATTTTGAATTGCCTCCATCACCAGGTTCTAATATCTTTGATGTAAGATTCAATAGTGGTAAGCAGCTTACTAATGAAATTGATGATCTTATCTCAATAAGTGGTGCATCATATCCAGTGAAAATCTCAATGGAAAATGCTGATACAGACTATGAGTTTTTCTCTGCTGTTACTGGCCAAGAACTAGGTAGAGTAAGAGCGGGAAGTAGCGATGTAGTTACGATCATCAATGAGAATATGACACTGATAGGAATGAGGAAAGTTGAGACTGCTAATAATCAAGCAGTTACAGTATTCCCTAATCCGGTAGCGCAAACTCTGAATGTTAACTATACTGTTGAAACTTCTTCGAATGTAACAATAGAAATAGTTAATACTATTGGTAATGTAGTACTTACTGATAGCTTCTCAGCTGATGCTGCTGGTACACGCCAATTGGGTGTTAGCAATATGGTTAATGGTACTTACCTTGTAAGAATCATTAACGGTGAAACTACAGTTGTAGCTCCGGTTACAATTGCTAGATAAACAGACCCGATGTTTGATAAGCAGGACTATCGGTATGATAGTCCTGCTTTTTTTTTATCTCATGATACGATATTGACATGAAAAGAATATTAATATCAATCTTAATTGCTGCGTCGCTATTTAGCGAAGCTTATGCTGAAGAATCCTCAGTTATTTTTTCTTTTATTTCAAGGGCTAAAGAGGTTCGCAATCTGGAGCTTGGCGTTAGTACATCAGCGCAGGATACATTTGACTTGTATGATAATGAGCAACCGCCTTTTACACCACCGGGTAGTGAAGCAGTGATTCCACTGACTACAGTTAAAAAAGGGGTCTATGGAGGCGAGCAGAACTATGCTACATTGAATGTTGATATCCGCTTTGCCGAATTAGGTATTGAAATAGAAAAGATATACAGATTTGATTTATTAGGCACATATGATCAGGTGCCATGGGAAATTAGATGGTTTGATTTACCAGATGAAATAAAGTCGGGTACAATAAGGGATATTTATCTTGGGGAAGGACAGTATCAATATGAGATTGATATTCTTTCGCAGAATGAACTAGAGGTAGACAAGCCAATACAAACATGGGAGATTGTATTAAAATGGTTACTTGAACCAGCAGGGTTTGTTGAAAGTGATAACGATATTGATGGATTACCAACGCCATATAAGATCATCAATAGCGATTTGATATTTGAAGAACCCCATAGAGTTACTATCTATGGTTTGAAAGGAAGCACTTTAATGAGTATTGAAGGTACAATAGTTGAAACAGAGCAATTACCTGCAGGAGCATATATAATAGTCTCAGAAAAAGATGGCCAGAAGTATATAGATAAGTATATTAGATAAATACAGATATACAAGTTTGCTGAAAATTCCCCATATAGATAAAATAGCATCAGATACCAATGACAAAGGTACTAATACAGCTTTTTCAGTTGTAATACCTTTATTGGACGAAGAGGATTCTCTCCAAGAACTTAAAAGTAGATTGCAGGAAATTCTTGATAAAATGTCTCCCGAAGGACATTACGAAGTAGTTTTTGTAGATGATGGCTCGAAAGATTCCTCATACAGTGTCTTAAGACAATTTTATAATGAGGACTCGCGATTTAAAATAGTAAAGTTTAGAACTAATTTTGGAAAGTCGGCAGCGCTGAATGCAGGATTTGCTGTGGCAAAGGGAAGCATTGTCTATACAATGGATGCTGATCTTCAAGATGACCCAAATGAACTACCACGCTTGCTGGAAAAATTGGAAGAAGGCTATGACCTGGTTTCCGGATGGAAGAAAGTCAGACATGATCCTGTATCAAAAACATTACCATCAAAATTTTTTAACTGGGTCACGAGCAAGTTTGCAGGTATCAGACTACATGATTTTAATTGTGGTTTAAAAATATACAAGAGTGAAGTGGTAAAGGCATTGGATGTTTATGGAGAAATGCACCGCTATCTTCCTGCCATAGCAAATATAATGGGTTTTAGGGTAACGGAGTTACCAGTAACACATCACCCCCGTAAGCATGGTAAATCCAAATTTGGAGTCTCAAGATTCTTAAAAGGTTTCTTAGATCTACTGACTGTCATGGTCACAACAAAGTATGTGAAGAGACCTCTACACTTTTTTGGTACCCTTGGTTCAATCTTTGCATTGGTAGGTTTTGGTATTGATGCGTGGCTGACTGTCGAATGGTTGCTTGGTCAAACGTATCTTTCTGAAAGACCCCTTGCTATTTTGGGGGTAGCATTGATAATTGTAGGAATCCAGTTTATTACTTTTGGACTGCTGGGTGAGTTAATTATCAAGAATACCGATAAATATAAGGGCAACTTCCATATACAGGACTGTCATTTATGAGGATATTTATTCTTCTTGCACTTGGCTTGCTCCCAGCATTGCTATGGTCGCAAGAATCGAGAACAGAAAAAAAAATAGAGGTTGGCCAGTGGCGCTTTGGTTTGGGGGTAAATGCTATTATTACTCCTGAAAGGAGTAAGCGTCCTATTATTGCTTCATCGAACCCGGATACAATAGGCGGAGGGGGTAGTTTTGGCGATAATTATCTTTCGTTTCATGTATCTCGAGTTTTTTCATTAGACAAAAAAAGCAACTTGAGACTACCTTTAGCCCTGGAGTTTTTAAGGTTTTCTGCTGCTGAAGAACTTTTACTCTCTACTAAGCTTGCACAGAGATATAAAAATGCAGCCAACATATTTGTACTTTCAAATGGTATCGAGTATGATGTTTTCGAATTTTATGAAGGTACAGGCTATTTATTTGTAGGTGCAGGTATTGATCTGAATTATGTATTTGGAAGATCAAACGAGACAGAGACTGATTATTTCGATTTTCCAGAGCTCTCGAGTACCGATGTAAGATCTAAAGATGATGCATGGAGAATTGGTGCGCGAGCGACAATAGGTATTCAGGGTGATTTCCAAGATGATGTTAAGTTCAATATCACAGCTTCTGTGATAGGCTTGAATCTTATTCAATTAAATGAAACTCCGGGTGGGCTACTCCATCCGACTACAGGTTGGCCAGATGGTGATGAAGGGAATGTTCTGACTTATCGGCTGGCATTTGGTATGATTGTCACGCTCTACGATTAAAACATACATGACATTTGATAATATAGTCTATAAATCTGATTGTAGATATTTTCTTGGGCATGTGCCTTGTAAGCCTCATAAACTCTACGGTGTTCGATGCGAAAATTGTAGTTATTATGATAAGGTAACTGGCCGAATTCTGATTATAAAGCTTGGTGCTCTGGGTGATGTAGTGAGAACTACACCTCTTGTGCATAAAATTAGAGAAGAATACCCGAGTTTTGAGATATGGTGGATAACACTGTCTCCGAAGATTCTGCCTGAGTCAATTGATAAGGTATTTGATTATAGTCCGCAAAGTATAGAAATTCTCAAGAATACGAAATTTGAGAAGCTGATCTGTTTGGATAAGGATATGGAGGCTTGTGCTCTTGCATCAGCTATTGATGCAAGACAGAAGCTGGGTTACCATTTGAAGGATGGCAGACCTGCCCCCATAGATGAAAAAGGGGTACACAAATTTCTGACAGGTTTATTCGATGATGTAAATAAAGCTAATACTAAATCATATCCTGAAGAAATTTTCGAGATATGTGGCTGGCAATTTAACGGAGAGGAGTACTTACTAGAATATGAATCCTCGCTCACCTGGGATTTGCCAAGTGACAAGAAAATCATAGGTCTTAATACCGGGTGTGGGGATAGGTGGGTATCTCGCTTATGGCCTGACAAAAATTGGATAGAATTAATTAAGTATTTACAAGAAGCTGGATACCATCCTTTATTACTAGGAGGAAAACAAGAACACGAGAAGAATGTTACTTTGCAATCGGCTACAGGGGCTGATTATAAAGGTTTTTTCTCACTTCAGGACTTCATGGGGTTAATGGATAAATGTGACGTTATTGTAAGTGCAGTTACAATGGCAATGCATATAGCCGTTGGTTTGAAGAAACCACTTATCTTAATGAACAACATTTTTAATCCTCATGAGTTTGAACTATATGGGAGAGGTGAAATTGTTTCTCCAGATAAAGTATGTCACTGTTATTTCAGCAGCCGATGTACAAATGGAGATTATTTTTGCCTGGATTATCTACCAGCTAAAAAAATATTTGATGCTATTGTAAGAGCCGCTATAGCAGGAGGGTAAAATCATGAGTGAATTGAGACCGCTAAGACCATTCTTTATCGAGATAGATCTTCCGGAGATAAAAAATGAAAGATTTATGGAGAAGATACCTGAGCATAGGGCTATGATACAGGAGTGGATCAAGAAAGGTATTATCCGATCTTATAATTTATCTAAAGACCGTGAGAAGCTATGGGTAGTGATGTATGGTCAGGATTTTTCTACGGTAGTAGATGCAATAGCTACTTTGCCATTATCGGAGTATTTCACATCACGCATAACAGAACTTCTTTTCACAGAAAATAATTCGAGCTTTTTGCCAGAACTATCGCTTAACTGACAACAATAGTTTGTTATGATATCCAGACAACTGGTTGAGACTTTTTTTAGTGCATTCTCGATTGAGAGGTGGAATGATAAATTACGCCCGATCCCTATGATCCAGATGGATAAACATGCTCATAAAATGATAATTGCATGGTGTCTTGGAAAATATGAAGAGGATAAAGGGACTGTTATCGAATGGCAGCAGATAATTGAAGGAGGGATATTTGAACTACTCAGAAGAATAGTTATATCAGATATCCAGTCACCGGTTTACAGAGAATTGATGAAAAATGAGCAGCTGATAAAAAAGCTCGATTACATGGTTTTCAAAGATATCGAGAATCAGTTTGTTGATGATGAGACAAAAAGGCGTTTCCATGATTATTTGCTAAAACCTGATTTCTTATCACCAATGTCCAAAAAGATTCTGGATGCTGCTAGTAAGTATTCTAGTTATTGGGAGTTTAATATCATCAAGAATGCTAATCCCGAAGGCTATGGTATTCAGGATATTGAGATTCAGATGGGGAATGACATTGAATCATACAATGATCTTGAAGGCATCAGAAAGCTAAAGAAAAAGCACAGTATCAAAAATTTCGTGGATATGTGTGGTGAGCTACGGTATCAAATCAGATGGGGGCACCTACCTCGTATCCCTCATACTTCTGTTTTAGGGCACTCTCTACTGGTAGCTATTATTGGTTATATGCTAACTACCCAGATTGATGGTTACGGTAGAAAAAGGCTATATAATAATTTTTTTACCGGGGTCTTTCATGATATTCCGGAAGTCTTAACAAGAGATATAATTAAACCTGTTAAGCATTCGGTGCCCGGCATGCAAGAGGAAATCAAACGAATTGAAGCAAGGCTAACAGAGCAGGAGATTTATCCTCATCTTGAGAAAGAGTGGGTCCCTGAGATAAAATATTATACTGAAAATGAGTTTGTACCTCGTATTAACGATGGTCAGGTAGTTGCTGCTGATGATATTTCGAAAAGGTATAATGAAGATAAGTTTAACCCAGCCGATGGCACTCTGATGAAGGCTGCTGATGATCTGGCTGCTTTTCTTGAAGCCTTTAGTTCGATCAAATATGGTGTTTCATCCCATGAACTCATTAGGTCTATGGTGAGTATCCGTAAAATATATGAAAATAGAGTTATTTCAGGAGTCGATATTGGCTCCATTTTCGAATCATTTGGCGAACCAGTTGCCGCATAAAATAGATTTAGATGTTTAAAAAAGTACTTATCGCAAATCGAGGTGAAATTTCGATTAGGATTATTTCTGCTGCTAGGGAACTTGGTATAAAGAGTGTGGCTGTTTATCACAGTGTTGATAAAGAAATGCCATTTGTCTCGTATGCAGATGAAGCCTATGAGTTATATGGTGCGACACCGAAGGCAGCTTATCTGGATGGAGATCAGATAATTGAAGTGGCTAAGAAAGTTGGTGCCGAAGCAATTCATCCTGGCTATGGTTTTCTATCTGAAAATGCTGGATTTGCTGAGGCGATAGAATCGGCTGATCTAACTTTTGTTGGTCCTTCTGCGGCTAGTATAGCAGCTATGGGTAGTAAGACAGAGGCTCGTAAGCTAATGGAAAAAGCTGGAGTGCCAACAGTACCAGGATACAATAAACGTTTTGAGTCAGAAGATGAAATGAAGGCCAAGGCGCGTGAGATAGGCTATCCTGTTTTGCTTAAAGCTGCTGCTGGTGGTGGTGGCAAAGGCATGAGACTTGTTGCAGGAGAAGAGGAACTTGTTGAAGCATATCAGGCTGCCTCAAGGGAAGCTGAGAAAGCCTTTAAAGATTCATTAGTGTATATGGAGAAGTACATAGTGGGTCCAAAACATATTGAGATACAGGTTATTGCTGACAAGCATGGTAATTATGTGCATCTTAATGAAAGAGACTGTTCTATTCAACGTCGCCATCAAAAAGTTATCGAAGAAGCTCCTTCAAATGTATTGACCCCTGAGGTCAGACAAAGAATGGGGATGGTAGCCATTAATGCTGCAAAGGCAGTGGACTATCATAATGCTGGTACAATTGAATTCCTTTTAGACAAAAATCTTGATTTTTATTTTCTGGAGATGAATACCAGACTTCAGGTTGAGCACCCTGTTACAGAAATTATTACGAAAACTGATCTGGCCAAAGAGCAGCTGAGTGTTGCAGCCGGTCATAAGCTTAGTTTTTCTCAAGATGATATTGGTATTCACGGGCATGCGATAGAATGCCGAATTTATGCTGAAGATGCTTCAAGTGATTTCATGCCAGATATTGGTGGTGTTCGTTATATGAGGGAACCTAAAGGACCGGGTGTTAGAATTGATTCCGGAATTGAATGGGGTAGTGAGATAGGCCTTCACTTCGATCCCATGCTATCCAAGCTAATTACTAGCGGAAAAGACAGGACCGAGGCTATTATGAGGATGTTAGCCGCTTTAAAAAGTTATAAGATTCTTGGTTTTAAGACAATAATACCATTTCTAAAAAAAGTTATGGAAGAAGATACTTTCCGTAATGGATGGTTTGATACTGCCTACCTGGATCAGGTCTTCAATTATGATACCCTTGATATAGATAGTGCTGAGCTACAAGATATCGCTGCTATTGCAGCATTCCTTCTGAAGCAAGAGCGGGACAATTCGATGCCTCTTCCTACCAAACAAGAGGTTAGCAGGTGGAAGTCTGAAAACTTACTTCTTAAAAAAATGCTTTGAGAGTTATAGTATTATTAATCTGTGTTTGAGAATTAGATCCCGGCTTTGCCGGGATTTTTTGTTTATTTAAGACTACTATATTAAATTATGTTCAATAAAATGAACGATGTTCAGTAAAGTGAAAGTGGTTTAGATGTCGAGAAAAGCGCAAGAAATTAAGACCAAGAAAGTTTTCATTCTAAAATGTGTACTTGAGCTTCTGGAATCAAATCCAACTGAAGACGTGACAATCAAGCACATAGCCGAGAAAGCCGAGTATAGTAGAGGTAATCTTTATCTATATTTCAGGAATAAGGATGAGATATTACTTTCGCTGTGCTACGTTAGTTTATGTCTCTGGACTGATATTCTAACATGGGCTTCGACCAAGCACGATCACCATTTGATAAAGCTCGCATTTGTTGGAGAAAGTCGCAAGGCTTTTCTTGACTATTATCCTATTTATTATCGATGCAATTATCTTTCAGATAAGATTGACTTTTCTAATGTTCAGGGCTCACTATACTTAGATCAAATAGCTGCTGTTGGTAATCAAAGCAAGAATGCCTTCCAGAAAATTGTTGAGGAGGGTATTAACAGAAATGAGATTAAACCTGTTGTCCAACCAAATATATTGATTTGCTTGTTAGAGAGCTTTTCTGAGGGAATATTCAACAAAATATCAAGAGATACTAATAGTAATAATCCCTTTTGCGATACAGAAGAACTACACAGGGAATATATTTCCTTTATAGGAAACTCTCTAAAGACTGAAAATGATATTGACTATAAACTTGATAAGGAATCATTTCATGATGAGATGCTCAGGCATTTTCCTAAAAATATTGACCTTATTCTCAATAAGTATATTCTTTGAGAACAGTGCTATCTCACAAGAAGAGGTCTTTCGGCAGAATATAAAAGGGCGTGTAGTAGACTTTCAAACTCAACAGCCTGTACCTGGTGCAACTATAATGCTCAGAGGTACAAAACTTGGTGCAAAGTCTGGTATTGATGGTAGTTATATAATTAGAGATGTTGGGACAGGCCGATATATAATTGCAGTATCCGCTCTAGGTTATGATTTGCAGAGTCAACAAATTGTTTTAACCTCGGGTCGTGAGTTAATACAGGATTTTCAGTTGAATGAAACATGGGTAGAATCTGAGGAAATTCTTGTAACTGCTTCGAGAGGAAGCTTCGAGACTGTCAATGAATCTGCAATTGTAAGTTCCACGCTTTTTACTGTAGAACAGGTTGAAAGATATGCCGGATCAAGAGCTGACCCCGCGCGAGCAGCGCAAACTTATGCGGGTGTAATTACCGCAAACGATCAAAGGAATGATATTATAATAAGAGGTGGTTCACCTACCGAACTCTTATGGCGTTTAGATGGATTAGATATACCCAATCCTAATCATTTTGCTACGCAAGGAGCCACAGGTGGTCCAATCTCCGTTATTAATTCACGCTTACTGAATAATTCAGATTTCCTGACAGGAGCATTCCCAGCTGAATACGGAGATCGTATGTCAGGAGTATTTGATCTAAGAACCAGGTCCGGAAATAAGGATCGATATGAATATATTGGTCAATTCGGATTTAATGGACTTGAGTTTGGAGCCGAGGGGCCAATTGGTGAGGATGCTTCGTTTATAGCCAACTATAGGTATTCTTTCCTCGATTTGCTTGTTCAGATGGGTGTAGATTTCGGATTTGCTGGTGTACCCAGGTATCAGGATTTTAACTCAAAGCTAGATTGGCAAGTGAGTGACAAAGATTATCTTTCACTCACAACACTTATTGGTAGTGGTGAGATAGATATCAAAGTGAGTGAGACAGACGATGTTACAACCGGTGATGAAGACGTACTCTTTGGTAGTTCAGTAACAGGCCTTGCATTTAACTGGAAGAGGTTGTGGACCAAAGATAGCTACGGCAAGCTGATGGTTGGTACAGCACTTTCGTCATTTAATACTTATGTTGATTCTATAGTTACGCTTCCGGGTACTAATACGCTTGCGTCAGAACCAGGCCGTTATTTCCAAAATGTATCTACAGAAAACTATTTCAATACTAAATATACACACTATTATTCCCCGGATTCGAAACATTATATTACCGGTGGTATAGAAGCCAGATACCGATTTTATGACATTGATGAGCGCCGAATATATCCTGCAGACTATACTGGATTCCGTTATAAAGTTCAGGCCGAGGGAAATGCTATGCACTATCTGAGCTTTCTGAACTGGAATTGGCGTATAACAAAGAAGCTGACAACTAATCTTGGTCTTCATTCTCAGTATCTCGAAATATCAGATAAAGCTACAATCGAGCCTCGATTTGGTATTTCATATGATATTGCCGAAGGCCATAAGATCAATGCAGGCATCGGTATCCATAGGCAATCGTTACCATTGCAACTGTATTTTGGGCAGCCTCAGAATAGTGATCTAGATTTTATGCAAAGCACACATTATGTGGCCGGATATAATACAGTTCTGGGCGAGAGTACACAGCTAAAAATTGAAGGTTATTATAAAGATATTTCTAAAGCACCTGTTGAATCTGATCCGAGTACTTGGTCATTTTTGAATCTTGGAACAGACTATGGCTCGGTCCAGGTAGGTGATCTTCAAGCTGTAAGTGCAGGGCTGGGCAAAGCCTGGGGTGCTGAGTTAACATTCAATAAGCAATTTGCCGATGGATGGTATGCAGTTTTTACAGGCTCGTACACGCGACAAAGATACAAGGCTAGCGACGGTAGATGGCGCTGGGGTGGCTTTGATAATATTTTCGTTGGGAATATTCTTGCAGGATATGAGTTAGAAGTCTCGGATGACTTTACAATTGAATTCTCGGGTCGGTGGACTATTGCCGGGGGGAGCCCTTATGTACCTATAGATGAGGTGGAATCAGCAGCCCAAAATGATACTGAGCTAGACTATTCCAGAGCTTTTGAGGTCCGAAGACCAGACTATAGCAAGATTGATCTGAAAATTGATTTCCGCCAGAATTATGAGACATTTTCTATGGTGTCTTTTATTTCGGTAGAAAATATGCTGAATAATGATAATGTTTTGTCATACAGGTGGAATACTCAGGATCAATCAGTGCAGTCAATCAATCAGCTAGGTATTTTTCCTATAGGTGGATTTAGAATAGAGTTCTGATCTTTAATTATATATTAAAGCAGTTAGATATAGTATATCAAATATGCTAATTAAGAATTAGTCGATACTTCTGAGAAAGTAAGTTGGGCGGGCCTCAGGCCCGCCCAACTTGTTTGGGGTTTTTTAAGTCTTAAGTACAACTACATAGAACTTTTGCCTGGTGATTTCCAAAGTTACTATTCAGTGTTAATACTGATTTTTAGTTTATGGCATTCGTATTGTCATGATCTATAACAATAGGTCCGGACAAAGGAATTGGTTAATAACAGCCAGATCTTTTGTTGCTGGGGCCTTGCTGTGTATATATAGGTGAATCCCGAGATGGAATGTCTATTGGTTATTTTTTGTTTTGATATGATCTGAAAAAAATTTAAAGTTTGCTCGCGGTTTGACGATAATAAGTTTGAATAGCAGTAGTAGCTACCGATTCGTTGATGTGGAAAACGCGTCATTCGGTGCTAAAATGTGGTTTAAGCTGTGAATAACAGATATTTTCGAGAAATAGCGGGAAGAGCCTAAGCTTGATAATACCGCAAACCGGAGGGCACTCTATGACGAAAAACAGATACGAAGTACCAATAAGGGCGCCTGGTGCTGATATGAGGATAGCTTTTATGGGCTATCATTAACCCGCAAAAAGATGAAAACTGATAGAGGCTGGTTGAAAACAAGGAAATGGATTTCCAGGCTGGCCATGAAAGAAGAAACTAAAAACAATAAACTTTCAATCAATATTAGGTGTAATATTATGAATGCTAAGGCAAGAATATTGATATTCGCCCTATTCATGGCAGGGATGCTTGGATTCGGCAATATCGAACTCCTGGCAGCAGCTATCACATCCGCTCAAAGTGGGAACTGGACTGATGGCTCAACATGGGTCGGTGGGGTACCCCCTACAAACGCCGATGATGTGACAATTGCTGCGGGGCACACCATCACCGTAAATACAACGGCTGAGGCTAATACTCTCACGCTGAATGCTGATGCTACTAATGGTTCGGTGATCCGTCCTGACCTGTCTCCATCAAGGACTATATCTGTAACTGGAAACGTTACAGTAAATAATAATGGTGTAAGACAAGGGCAAATACTTTATAACAACTCAACGGGTCGTCTGTCCTGGACACTCGAAGATACTGATCTGACGATCAATACGAATGGGGCTACAAATGCCGATGAGCAGGCTGCAGTCTCTTTCTATAATCTTACGATCAATGGTACAACTACTGTAGACGAAGGTTTTGCAGTATATGGTGATTTCACTACTACTGCTGCTGGTAACTTCACCCAATCTACAGACGGTGAAGTGCTTTTCACAAACACAACACAGAAAACAATTACCAATAATGGTGCATTGACATTCTATAGTGTGCAGCTTTCTACAAGTACAGATGTTACTTCCCCTTCAGATTTTATCATCGCTGAAAATTTGAATATTGCTTCTGGTGCCGAACTTAGCACAACAAGCTTTTCAACAATGACAATTTCGGGTGGTATACTAACAGTTGCTGGTGACTTAACAATCGGAACCGATGCGACAATCGCAATAGCTGGTGCGACAACGGTCAATGGTAATATTGATGATATGAGTGGGGCAATGACCCTTGCTGGTGCACAGCTTACACTCGGTTCTAGTGAAATATCAGGAACTGGTAGTTTCCAGGGTGCTTCTGGTGCAACACTATCTCTTCAGAATGCTTCCGGTGTAGCAGGTGCGCTTCAGACTTCTACTGTATCGTTGAATGCAGCAACATCTTATATTTTTACAGCTGGTACTTCAGTAACTGGTCTTGCTGGTGTTAGTGTTACTGCAATGACGGCACTTACTGTACAAGGTACTGTTACAACAGATGAATCATTTACAGTGAATGGTGCTATAACGGTATCGGGTGCTGGTATTTTTACAGCTTCTGATGGTACTATTACAACAGGTGCTTCGGCTAATATCGATAACTCTGGTGGTGCCGATACTGATCTGACATTTTACAATCTAACTGTAGATGGTACAACAGTAACATCTACTATAATAAATGACGGTATACAGGTAGCTGGTAATATAACTATTGGTGCTGATGATGTATTAGACATGAATGGTCAGGATATAACTATTACTGGTACATCGACTATAACTAATAACAACACTTTCACAATAGATGGTAATATCAATATTACCGGTGCTTCTTCTAATGTAACTTTAGGCTCGAACCTGGCAATTACTGCTGGTGGTACTATCACTCTTAATAATGCCAGTGCATCTCTTGATACTGAGACATTTACTATTAGTACTTCAGCAGCAGCAGCTCCTGAGCTACTATTAACAGCTGGTACAGTCATAATTGGTAATACTACTGGTTTGAATGCAGCAATTGATCTGGATGCAAACACTCAGATGACTATTGGTGCTTCAGTAAACTTTACATTCGACGGAGCATGTACTGACCTCGGTTTCGAATATGATGCTGGTGAGGTGACTAACGCAGGTGGTTCTGATGGTACTAATATTACTTCAATCGGGAACCTGACAATTGGTGGTACTTCGGCAGTAACATTGTTTGGTACTGGTGCTGCTCTTACTCTGACTGGTAATCTTACAGTTAACTCTGGAGCATCATTTGATAATGATGATGCTAATGATGCTGAAGACTTTATTATGTCAGGTACAGCAACTATCACCAATAGTGGTACACTTGCGATGCAGGCTTTAACAGTCTCTGGTACAGTAACAACAACTTCAAGTTTCTCTCTTGGAGATATATTGACAGTGACTGGCTCGCTTATAGCTTCAAGTCCTTCTACAATAACTAATACTAATATTACCGGTGGTGCTATAGTATCTCCTGAGAACACCGCTGGTACACTGACTTTTTATAATGTAATCTTCAATGGAGCTAATCCTTTTACTCCTGGTGCAAACGGTGATTACACTGTAGCTAATGACTTTACATTGGCCGCTGCTTCAGCAGCATACACCCCGAGTGCTGCCGGTGCGGATGTAACGATGTCCGGAACTGGTGCAACTATTGAAGCAGATGGTGATAATTTGACATTTGGTGAACTTACAGTGTCTGGTACTGTAACAGCTGATGATGTTATTACTTTTAGAGACAGTGGTATTCTGGAAGTATCCGGTACATTCACTATGAGTACTGATGCACTTACTTTCCTTACAACTGCAGGGACAATCAATGGTGCAGGTACGCTTAACTGCCAGAATTTAGTTTGTGGTGATGCCTTGGCAGTCGCTGGTAACCTGGATATAAACATGGCAGGTAATATCTCTGGTACTTCATTCAGCCATACTGGTTCGGGTGATTTCACTTATTCAGGTACTGCTGCTCAAACTCAGTCGGTTACTACTTATGCGCCTAACTCAGTTGTGATCCCTTCTACAGCTGATGTTAACTTTACAACTGCAACAGCTAATACAAATACTCCTAATATAGATTTGGATGGTATTTGGGATGTTGATGCAGCTGCGAATATTGCTGGTGGTACACTTGATATAGCCTCAACTGCTACTATCGAATTTGGTGTTGCCGGTGGTGCTTCTACTACTATAGCGGGTGCAGGTACGATAACTGCAAGCTCCGAAGCTAGCTATATTTTCGATGCAGCAGGTGCTACAGGTCTTATTGGTCTTACATCAAATGTATCGATTGACGGCGGTGGTGCTACTAATAACCTTAATAGTATTGGTAATGTAACTTTCGGTGCGGCTATCACTTCAGCTGAAACATTTACAGTCAATGGTAATGTTAGTCTTACTGGTGGTAACACATTTGCTGCTTCAGCAGGTACAATTACTCTGGCTGGTACGACAAAAACAATTGATAATGATGCAGCTACTGCTGATCTGACATTTTTCAGCTTGACTGTATCGGGTTCTTACTCATTCGATGCTACATCGAATGCTGGCTTTGATGTTGGTGATGGTACTAATGGTATTTTCACTAATAGTGGTTCATTTGATGGTACTGGGCAGCCTGTGCTTATAGAATCAACAGATGCTGCGGCTATTGTGAATAGTGGCGCTTCAACTGATCTGATCTTTGGAACTCTGAACTATAACCAGACTAACGCAAACTCGACAGCTTCTTCATTCTATATCAATGAAGCATTCAATATTAACGCTGCCTTTACTGCTTCTGCTGGTACTATCTTCTTTGGTGGTACTGCAACAGTTACTTCAGCAGCTGCACATACATATAATAATCTAACTGTAACTGCTGCTGGTAATGCAACATTTGCTGATGGTACTAACGGACCTACAATTAGTGATTCACTAACTGTAGATGGTACTATAGATGTAAATGGTACTGCAGATGCTGATAGGGTTACTATAGATGGTGGTGTAATATCTGGTACTGGTACAATTAATCTGAATGGTCTTGTAACATCTACTGCTGCTGTCACTACTACTTCTGATATAACAATCGATGGTCCGCTTGCTACTCTTACCGAAGCACTTAATACCGCTACAGCGTTTACGGCTTCTTCTCCATCGACAATTACAATAGCGGCTACTGGTGCTAATGCATTCCTAGATGCAGGTGCAACTTGTACTTTCTTCAATCTTGTTGTTACAGGTGCTGCAACTGCTAACGATGCGAACTATACCATCACTGGTGACCTTACAGTAAACAGTGGTGCTAGTTTTGCTTCGACTGCCGGAGTAGCAACATTCGATGGTTCTACTGATAAATCTATCACTAACAACGGTACTCTGACTTTCTTTGAACTTGATATAGCTAATGTTGCAGATAACAATGTAACAACAACTTCAAGCTTCGGAATAGCTGGTACTACTGGTAGTGATTTCAATATTATCGGTACTACTGGTGGTACTTTCTCGGCAACCAATGGTACAATAACCTTCTCTGGTGCTGCAGGTGGTATCACTAACGGTTCTGATGTAGGATCAAGAGCCCAGTTTAATAACCTAACATTCACTGGTGCTACAAATTCGATCACTACGGGTGATGCAATTCAGGCGACAGGTGATTTGACTTTTGGCGCAAGCAATGACTTTGGTCATGGTGTAAATGCTACTTCCAGAATTACTTTGAATGGTACTTCTCAGCAAACTATCACTATGAATACCAACACTGGAACACTAGCTGATGTTGATTTACATAATGTAACTCTAAACAACTCTAATGGAGCTAGAATGCTTGGTACTGATGCTGCTATATTAGAAAATGCTCTTCTAATAACTGGTAGGATGGTACTAACAAGTGGTGATTTTGATCTTAATGGTAATAACGTGGTAACATTTGATGTTGCTAACAATGCCAGACTACAGGAAACAGCTGGTAATACAGTTGTAAATTCCGGAATACCTAGCTCAACTGGTTATCTGGCTGCTGGTAATGCCGGTGGTTCTAACCTTATTAACAATAATATTGGTGGTCTTGGTGCCCGTCTCTCGACAGATGCAGATCCGGGAGCAGTAACTGTAAGAAGATATCACAAACCAGCTACTGTAGGTGGTCAGGAATCTATCAGCCGATATTACAGAATAACAGCAGTGAATTCTTCGCTAAACTCTACACTTACACTTGGCTATGATGAGAGCGAGCTTGGTTCTGCTACTGAGACAGACCTGCTTGTGTTTAATTCTGCTGATGTAACTGATGGTGGTGCCAATCCTTGGGTTAACAGAATATCTACTCAAGATACTGATAATAACTCATTCCGAACTCGTAGTATTGGTGGCTATGCTGATTCTACAGTGTTCTGGGCAATTGCAGCTCCTAATGTAGTAACTGCTACCGAAGTAACGGGTACAACTAAAGGTATTTCTGCTTCGCCGCTTACAGCTAGTAGAGATTCAGTAGTATTATATGGTCTTAAGCTTGTTCCATCAGGAGGCGAAGTAACTCTAGATCAACTGGCATTTTCTTTCAGTCGAGCTCTGAATGCAGCTACTGCTGAGTTTAGTAACTATAAATTGTTCGCATCTGAAGATAATGACTTCACTACTACTTCTGACAATACATTTGTTGCTACAACAAATACTGGTGGGGGTACAGGTAATACAACCCTTACTATGGACTTGACAACTAATGCAACATTGACAGAGGGTGTTGACTATCATTACTTCCTTGTAGCAGATGTTGCTTCGAATGTTACGGCATCGACTACTGCAATTACAGTATCAGCTGATAACTTCGGTATTACTGTCATTGATGGTGTTGTTAAAACATATAGCGAGGCTGGTACAGCATATAGCTTTATACCAGGGTATTTCCTTGACTATATCTCCAATGGTGTTAGCGATTCGCCTATCGTAGCCGGACAAGCTGACAATGTTATATTTGGTTTTGCAGTGGATGCAACTTCTGCGGCTAACTTTACAGGTTTCGAACTCGATTTCTCGGGTGATGTAGATAACCTACTAGAAAATGCCAAAGTATATGTTTCGACTGATGCAAGCTATACTACAACAGGTGATAACTCGCTTATCACAATGGCTAGTACACCAGCTTTCAGTGGTGATAGCATAGTGTTTACTTTTAACACAGCACAGCCTATTAATACAACAGACAAGTATTACTTTGTAGTTGCTGATGCAAAGGGTGGAGTTGATGAATTATCAGCAAGCTTTACTCCTATGCTTCTGCACGATGATCTTACAACATCTACTGCTCAGCCTACTTATAGAATTGTTAATAATCCGTCGGATATATTTGCTAGTGAAGTTGAAGGTCAATCTTATGACTTCGTGAGAAATACAGTGACTGTATCTCTTACAAACGACGGAATAAATCCAGTTCCTCCTACTTCGGGCAATGTTTCTGCGGGTGTTATTAATCAAACACTTCTTGGCTTTACCCTTACTTCTGATAATGAGGTAGCGGCGAGCTTTACCGGAGTTACTGCACACGTAACATTTGCAAGTGGTGCTTCATCTGCTGATTTCAGAGACTGGAAACTGTGGAGCGATGCAAATGGAAATGGCTATGGAGACTCAGGTGAGCAAATAGCTATCGGTACCCTTGATGCATCAGTATCGGAAGGTAACCTAACATTCTCTTCATTTTCTACAGCACAGACAGTAAGTACTTCATCTAAGTACATTGTTACTGCTGAGGTTAGATCAACAGCTACAGCTGGCGGCACGGTGTCTGTGGAGATACCTTCGACGGCTTATGTGATGATGACCTCTCCTGCAACTGTGAATGATGGCGGTCCATTTGTGGGTAGTACTCAGACGATCAGAACACCTGGGGCTGCTTCTCAGCTTGCTATTGTTGGTAATCATGATCTTTCTGTTGTAACAGGTGGTACAGTTACATTTACAGTACAAGCTAGAGATGCAAGTGGTTATCCAACTAATGTATCTTCAACTACTACTGCTGTGATGTCACTTGGAAATGATGATGGAGGTGAATCCTCGATTGGTGGTACAGTTACTGGTACTATTTCAAATGGTAGAAGTTATACGACAGTATCTCCTTCTCTGACGGATACTGATGGATCGATTGTTACTACTGTTTTAGCATCTGATCAGGCTGCTTCTTTATCAGCTTCATCTGCATCATCAGCTATAACAATTCTAACTGCTACACCTACAACAGATGCTAGTGCTTTAACACTGGGTGCTGGTAGCACGCCAACAACTCAGATAGAGGTTACTGGATGGACAGCAGGTAATGGTAGTGGTAGGATTATAGTTGCGAGAGCAAACAAAATACCTCAGGCTCCTACCGATGGAATCGATTATATTCCGGTTATCGACCTTAAAAATGGATACAATGCGGTTAATCAGACAGGACCAGGTTCTTATGTTGTCTATGATGGTTCAGGTGCAGCGGCTAGCTTCACAGTTAGTGGTCTGACGCCAGATACTAAATACTTCTTTGCTGTTTATGAATATAATGGTAGCAATGGAGTTATTAACTATAAAGACATTACATTCGCTTCTGACAATCCTGTGTCACGAACTACTACAGCTGGTTCTTTCGGTACAATAGCTGACTCTACTTCGGCGGCAATAATTGAGACTGATGTTGATATTACAGGCACAATCTCAACTTCCGGCGATACTGACTGGTATCAGTTCAATGTACCATCAGACAAGAACAATGTAATGGTGAGACTGACAAATCTCCCGGCGAATTATACAATCGAACTTTATGACAGGACTACAGGAAATCTTCAGGATATGACTCTTATCCGCGTAGGTGAGGCTACTAGTACCGGTAATGAGACAATGATTCTCAATGCTGCAGATGCTGGAAGATATATCTTGAAAATCTATGGTGACGATAGTAATCAGTACAGTACCAGCTCTTATACAGTAAGAGTAGTTACAAGTAGTACTCAGCTTTACTCGCTACCATCTGGTAACTAAGATAAAGTTCGGTAATGAAATAGCCGAAAATACACCTTGGAGGGGCAGTGGTGAACGGACTTGCCGTCTGCCCCAAGCCAAGGACTTAAAAAGCAAAAAAAGTTATAATTAATTAATTAAGGAAAAACTCATGAATCTGGACAGATCCAAGAGAAAAGCTCAGGCTACCCAAGGAAAAGGGCTTCTCCTGACTTTAGCGGCGGTTTTCCTGATGTTTGCCGGAGATTTGTTCTCTCAGACCTACTACGAGTTTTCGACCAACCAACGAAGGATGGGAGATAAACTAGGGGTAGAGATTTGGGCGAAGAAACTTGATGCAAGCGCCCCGAGAATCGGCAATATGTCAATCGGTGTTACTTACAATACCGATCACCTTCAGCCAGCTAGCGTTGCCAGTTTCTCTATCAATGCGACTGATAGTGTAAACTATAACCCAAATCAGGTTGCTTCATCAGTGTTTGTGAACATCGCATCAGATTTTCACTCACTTAATGGCTATAGTGGGCTCAATGCTCAGGCGGTGAACAACGGAACGACTTACATCTATCAAATGGATATCTCTGCTTCTAGTACAGCAGTTGGATCCGATATATCGAGCGAAGGCCGTGGGTCATTCATCGGTAAGCTAGTGTTTGATATAATTAACCATGCTACACTTGATGAAAACGACTTATCAAATATTGCTCTGAATACAGCTACAAATGTTGGAGACTTCGTAATATTTGACCTTAGTGGTAATAATATTGAAGCAAATTCGACACTTACAGCCACTAGTAATTTTGCAATCAAAGGTATTACAGTACTGAACCCTAACGGACCAAATGAGGCGGTTAATAGAAATAAAACTTATACCTCTCTATCGGTGCCTGGATATCCACTCTATTTTGAGCGTTCGGGTTTGATCACTCCTTCATTAACAAATAAATATGGCACCAATATACTTGGTTATTCAGTTCAGTACTCTGTAGATAACGGTACTTCATGGTCAAGTGATGTACTAAGAGTAGCTGAGCATCGTGAGACCGAAGCAGACCTAAACACTGCTGTCACTCTTGATAATCATGTTAGTGGTGAAATAGTTAACAGCACTGGTACTACTGGTGGTTATTATATTACTCAGGGCGATGGTACTCCGCTTCCTATAGCTGGTGCAGGTGATGGATACGAAGGTGTATTAAGAATCATCTGGGATGATAATACATTCTTTGCTCCTCGGTCTGAAGAAGCTAAACTACGTATTTGCCAATTGGCCGAAACAACAGTAACAGCTGATATAGACTTAAGAGCCGAAGCTGGCATCTGTGATGAGTCTGATGATACATTTGTACTTTCAAGACTATTCTTCTTACAATTAGATGGTGTTGATGATTACCTTAGAACAAGAGATAAATTCTCAGCGCCTACTGAATTCACAGTAGAAGCTTGGATAAATCTTAATTCTTATAATGGTGCTACAGGTGCCGAACCTGGTATCATAGTACATGGTCCGGGTCCGCAAAAGCCTGATGAAGAAGGAACATTCTCCCTTTATCTGAAAGACGGTATGTACCCTGCATTCCGTGTTATTGAAACTCAAGGTGGAGCTGGCAGAGGAGAAGATGATTCTAAATATGTAGCGACAGTAATTTCTCCTGATGCTATAGGAGTAGGTGATAAAACAGCACCAATTACAAATGCTCATTCTACAAACTGGACTCATATTGCCGGTGTAGTAGATGGAAATACGGTATTGCTCTATGTTGATGGCGAATTGAAAGCCAAAACAGTAAACAACAACACTGTAGACATAATGCCAAAGGTTACATCACACTGGCTTTGGTTAGGTGTTAATCCTTATAATGGAATTGATGCCGGGTCTTATCTTGACGGAGGTATTAAAGAAGTCAAGGTGTGGAGAAAAGCGCTTAATAGTGGTCAGCTTAGAAGTTATGTTGTTGGTGTGAGCGACCCTGATGATTTCGCGGGTGATGACAATCTAAAAGCTTTGGAGATCTATTACGACTTCAATGGTACTTCAATGGATCTTGCTTCTGCAGCTAACTCTAATGGTTCTACACAGAATGGTTCTCAGCAGAATGGCGATAATCCTATATACTTCTATGAGGATGCTGATATTCAATCATCTGCAACGCCGATAGCTGAAGAAAGATATCCTTACAGACCTGATAGAGCTCACCTTCGCCTTACTTCACCTCAGACTGGTTCTGGTGTAGTAAACACTGAAGGTTCTGACTTCCCTGTACGCTGGGTTTCTTTCGGGGTAGGTACTCCGCAGACAGCTTCAACATCTGATGTTGTAGTTGAGTTCAGCCGTGATGGAGGTACACAGTGGGCTATAGCTATAGATGATCAAACTCCTGCTCAACTTATAAATGGTATCGATGTTGAGAGCTCTACAATCGATTGGGAGCCTTTTGAGTCGGCTACTGTTGCAGGTGCATATAACGACCTACAGTCGGTACTTGATGTTGATGATAACTATAGTAAGACTGTAAAACTTAGAATTAGAGGTACGAATGGCAATAGTCAGGATGATATCACTAACACAACAGGTGATTTCATAGTTGCTCCTTATTTCTCTTATTCTAATACCGGAGAATCTGTAGTGGAAGTTGATGGTTCTACAGATATGAATATAGCTGGTGGAACTGCGCTGATTGAAGCATGGGTAAAACCATATAGATTCCCTACAGAAGAAGAAGGTTATTTCCCTATTATCACTAAGAAAGATACCGTGAATAATATCGGGCATTATACACTTTCTCTTCTACCGACTGGTCAGATAAGACTGGATCTTACTAAGGATGATGCTACACTTGCTACTGCAGTATCAGATCTGACAAAGCCACTTATCGAACCTAATACTATCTATGCTGATTCAATCTGGACTCATGTCGCTGCTTTCATAAATCTGGGTACTAGTGGTTCTCAATCAGAATCATCTGTTATCTTCTATATAGATGGTAATCCTCAGACTGAAGCTGCAATTACAGGTCAGTTAGGTACAGGAGTTACTTTAAATACTTCAAATGAATATCCAACATTCCTTGGTTACGATAGCGAGGTTACAAATGTACCTCGGTTAGACGATGACAATAATCCGGTTCTTGATGATGATAATAATCCTATTATCGATGTAGTCAGAACTAGTAAAGCGTTTATCGGCGAGCTGAAAGGTATTAGATTCTGGAATGGTTCTCCGGCAGGTTCTGCTTATACAGGTGTGCAGCCTACCGAGCTTACTAATTTCTTGAGAGGTGCGCAAGGTGTTACTGCGTCAGAGCTTACTTCTGATTACAGAACAAATCTTGTAGCTTCTTTCGACCTCAATGGCGGGGCTTTCGTATCCAATAATTATCCTCATAACTCACTTTATTCTTATTTCACTGCTGGTGATACAATCAATGCCAGAATAGTAAAGAATAATGGTGCAGCGTTTGCAGCGTTAGAACCGACTATTAAAGTAGTCGAGCCTATCGAAGGACAGCAAGTTGCTAATTCTGAGGATAGCCTGACGGTTCGTTGGGTTGGTTTTAACTACGATAGAACTGCATTTGCAACAGGTGATGCAGCTACCTCAAAAGACTCTGATTTAGAGTATTCTACTCAGGGTGGTGGTGGAACAACTGCTTCTCCTTATAATCCAACTGCATCGGATAATGATGTAGCTACATTCACAGATGCTTATGATCTGCCTCAGACTGATATGTATAGATTTGCCGGTACTAACCCGCCTTACAATCAGTTTGCCGGTAAATTGAACATAAGCATTGCCAGAGTAAATGGTGCCGCTCAAGAAGAAATTTCAGCATCGAATGTTGAAGCCAGACTAAGAATGAGAGGCCGCAGAACACTAAATACTGCTGCCCCGAAAGAATATACTGACTTTAGCTATCTACTGAGCGAATCTCCATTGTTTACGATTACACCACCATCTAACTTTACTGTTAGAGCTCTACTTGAGGGCTATCATCAAGGTTCTGCTGTTGCATTCGGCGGAGCTATTGGTTCTACTTTGGAAGAGAATGGTGTACAGATCACACTTTACAAGGATAATACAGGTACTCGATCCACAACTTCTTCAGTTAGCACGGTTTCTTCTAGTGATTACTTAGATAAAGATCCATTGTCAGGTTTAGGTATTAGAGGTACTGATGGTTCCACATTTGGTAACATATCATATGTGTTTACTGGAATTGAAGATGGTGATTACTGGGTGCTTGTTGAACATCAGAATCACCTCCCGGTAATGTCTCGTTATGCAGCTCCTTTCTCATTTGACGGTGATGATCTGACTACTTGGGCAATCGAGTCAGGTTGGGATTTCCAAAACTGGGATGGCGATACTACCGATATCATTACCTCGGATAATGCAGCTGTAAGACCAACACCAACGATGGGTGATTCTTATTCTGCTAGTGGTGCTACTGTAACAAATTCTGATGAGACAGATTATTCTCGTACAGGTCTTCGTTATAATCAAGGTCAGGCTGGAACTACTACAACTAACGGTCTTGCTGCTATGGTTGCCGGTGATATTGTTAGAGACGGACAGGTTAACGCGGCAGACCGTGTAACTGTACGAGGTGATGTGGGTTCTGCTTCAATGAGGTCAGACGTTACTGGTGACGGTAATGTCGATGCAACTGACAGAACTATTACAGACAGAAACTTTGGTGCTATTTATTCAGTAGCTCCTGAGTTCCCTGATCTATACAGTACTATTCCTCTTTCTCCAGGTCTGACTGATGGGCATGACCTATCAGTTCTTGGTAGCGAAATGGCTCAGAGGTTTGAAAGATGGGCTGACAGAGCTAATACTGAGGGTAATATCGATGCAATACCTGTTGTTGGTAAAGGCGGAGAGTTAAAGGATGCTGGTATTAGTTATGTTGTTACTGCAGAGTCTTCTATTAATGAAGCCAAAGACAAGATCGAGATTACAATGTATGTTAGAAACAATGGTGATGGCTTTGCATTTGGTAACTCAACTTTCGGTATTAACTATGATCCGAATAAACTGAGCTTTGCTGGCCTTCTGGGAGAAGAAAATTCACTATGGCATAATGACTCAGTCAAAGGCTATGGTAATATCTACTCAGCACCGACTTTGAGTACTAAGAACCCTATTAATAACTACAGAACAATCGAGATTGATTACGATGCTTTTGCGAAGTTGCCTGGTACGAGTGTTCCTTATGAGAATTCAATACTTGGTACGTTGGTTTTCGATGTGAAAGACATGAATGCTACTAAGTTTGATTTTGATTGGGCTCACACAGTTATTCTGGATATTGATGGTAACAATCTTACTGGTTTCGGTGCTTTTGTTAATATCAACTCTATTAATACTGTACTTCCTCTGGAGCTGATTACTCCTAATGGTGGCGAGCAATGGAAAGAAGGTCTTGCTAACTATATCAGATGGAGTCTACCATCAGAGCCTACTGAGATTCTAATTGAAGGTTCTGTAGATTATGGTGCAACTTGGTTTATGATCACTGATACCCCTGTTTCTTCTGAAGCTGGTGAGTTCCTATGGACTCCTGAGGGTATTAACTCAACTGAGTGTTTGGTGAAAGTAATTGATGCAAGAGACAATACTGAAATCGATAGATCTGAAACTGCATTTGCTATCACTCCGGCTGTTGCTAGAATTACTAGCCCAACTGCTGCCGACAATATTTATATTGCTGGCAGAAAGGGTGAGATCAAATGGGTACTTGACAATGATCTGGCTGACAATGTGATCTTCAAGTTCTCTGCAAACGGACAAACAGGATGGATTAACTTAGGCGGGGCCATTAATGGTCAGGCTGGTTCTACAGAATGGACTGTACCAACCAATGTCAATAGTAAATCTGCTGTTATAGCAATGTTCAATGCAGAGAATAACGAGTTCCTAGCGGCTTCTGAGCCATTCAGAGTACTTGTTGGTGAACTTAGCTTCATTACGCCAAGCGAGGGACAGATTATTAATGAAGATACTGAGACAAGAGTGAAGTGGTTCTCTACTACTGTTTCGAACTTCACGCTTGAGTATACACTTGATGGTGGTACTACGTGGAATACAGTTCAGACATCACTGCAGGCATCTGCTAATAATTACCTGTGGAGAGTGCCTAATGTTAGTATTACTACAACAGCAGCTCAACTAAGAGCCACTTGGAATAATGATTCTGAAATGGTCTTTGGTCTTTCAAAACAATTCTCTATACAGTCTGCAAGTAGCGTGGAAGAGGATATGACAGAGTTTAAAGTAGACGCTGCATACCCTAATCCATTTGTTGATGAAACTAGAGTAGAGTTTAATCTGCCTTCTAGCGGTCAGGTGACTGTTGAGATGTTTGATACTAAAGGTACATTGGTAAATACAATAGCTGAAGATCAGTTTATGCCGCAAGGTATGAACTGGGTAGTAGTCAAAGCTGGCGATCTCGCTTCAGGTGTTTACTATATTCAGGTAACTTCAGGTGATAATCAACAGATGCAGGAAGTTGTAATTGAATAAGCTTTAGGTTTAGTTCAAAATATAACTGACGGACAATACGTAACAGGCCAGGATCTTTCTCAAGATCCTGGCTTTTTTTTATAAGTATGTGGTATGCTTTTGTCTGAAATTTTAATATATCTTAGCTTGCAGATGAATATTATGATTAGAAATGAGTTAGCATGGGAAAAGTAGTTTATTATGTTGCTGTATCACTTGATGGGTATATAGCAGGTGAGGAAGAGGATATAAGTGCTTTCGTTGCAAGTGGTGATGGTGTTGACAGATACCAAATGGATCTTAGAGAATTCGATACGGTGATAATGGGCAGGAAGACCTATGAGATTGGTTATAAATATGGTCTTGAACCAGGTCAGCCAGGTTATCCCCATATGAAGCATTATATCGTTTCAGATACCCTGGAGTTTGATAAAAAATCGGATCAGATTACAATTATACCTGTAGACAAGAATCGGATAAAAGAAGTAGTAGAGTCTGTAAAAGGTGATATTTATTTATGTGGTGGTGGCCAGCTGGGCAGGCTTATGCTTGATAATGGAATGATTGATAAACTTATTCTAAAAGTAAACCCAATAGTATTAGGGGACGGGGTCCCACTATTTGCCAAGGGGCAGTCGGTAACAGATTTTGTTCTGAAAGATTCTGGAAGATATGATGAGGGACTTTTGATAAATGAGTATGAGAAAGAGAAATAAAAATATTTCAAACACTTATCTAATCTGCTACATCTCCGCCTTGATCAATTAATCGGCTTTATCAAGAAAACTGTCAATACGCTTAAGTGTACCAGACTTTCCAAGTATTTCCATTGTTTCAAATAATCCGGCACCAACATGCTGGCGCGTTACCATTAGCCTGAGAGTATTTAAAACCTTGCCCATTTTAAGACCTTCAGATTTAATATGATCTTTAGTGATTTGCTCAAGATATGTATGGGTCCAATCATTTGATTCACGATATTTGTCAATGATTGGCTCGATCATTCCCCTAGAATCATTATTCCAGAATTTCTGGTAGTAATCCTCTTCCCACTGTTCTGGTATTTCAAACATGTAAGCACCAAATTTGGGTATTGAATGAGCAAAATCAACACGCTCTCTTAGCAACTGTACAACCTTAGAAATATATTCTAGATCCTGATTCCAGCCCAACTGCCTTACCTTCGATTCAATTTCTTTTGCTATGATGAGAGGATCTTTTGCTTTTAAATACTCACCATTCATCCAATCTAGTTTTCGGAGGTCGAAGACAGCCCCTCCTTTATTCACTTTTTCAATATTAAAAGCATCAATGAATTCCTTCATTGAATATATTTCGCGTTCGCCACTTGGGTTCCAGCCCAGTAGAGCAACAAAGTTTACAAAAGCTTCAGGATCGTAGCCCTTATTTCGATAGTCTTCCACCGCAACATCACCTTGTCTTTTACTCAGCTTGGAGCCATCAGCATTCAGCAGAAGTGGAAGATGAGCAAACTGAGGTCTCTTCCATCCGAATGCATCATATAAAAGTACATGTTTTGGAGTTGAAGGCAGCCATTCTTCACCCCTTATCACATGGGTAATATCCATAGAATAGTCATCGACAATATTGGCAAGATGATAAGTAGGAAAGCCATCAGCTTTGAGAAGTACCTGGTCGTCAACGTCTCGGGCAGGTACTACAACTTCACCCCTGATAATATCAGAAAAACGAATTTCACCAGCTTGTGGTACTTTTAGTCTGATTGTGTAGGGTACTCCATCGTCTACCATTTGCTTGGTTTTTTCTTCTCCAAGAGTAAAAACTGTTTTCATTGATGAGCGATCATAGCGGTAGGGTAAGCCACTTTTCTTTTGCTTCTCTCTCATTTCAGCCAGTTCTTCTGGTGTATCGAAGGCGTAGTAGGCATTACCATTGTCGACCAATTGTTGGGCATGATGGCGGTAAAGCTCGGTTCTTTCAGATTGGATATAGGGTCCTTTATTTCCACCAAAACCTGGCCCTTCATCATAGTCTATACCCGCCCATTTGAGGGCATCAATCAAGTTTTCTTGTGCTCCTTCTACAAAGCGTGTTCTGTCAGTATCTTCAATCCGTATGATATTGGTGCCACCATGGTGTCTGGCAAATAGAAAATTATAAAGGGCGGTACGGAGACCACCTACATGTAGATAACCAGTTGGTGAAGGTGCGAATCTAACTCTTACTGACATTGTGTTATTAATTAATTACTGTCGGATATTCCAACGAATATAAAAACTTGTAAACGACTAGGCTACAAATTTAACTAAAAGATTTGATGGTGTATATCTGCTTTATTTAAGGCGGTTTTATAATCTGATCGTTATACCATTTCTGAGAGCCAGATCGTAGTTTTTAATGTCTATAGGTGGCTCATTATCATAGCTATAATCAAGATCTACTAAGAATGAGACTCCCTTTGTAATAGGAAGCATCAAACCAATTTTTGCCAGTAGTCTCCAGTCAGTACTGACTCTCAGGCTAGGCTGATAATACAAGACTGAGGAGAGTCCAAACCCATCGGGTGTTAATAATTTATAATTAATATAGTTGGTAGAACGCGCTATTTCAGTTGTATATCTGTCTGGCCTTCTGAGAGTTTCTTTTTCATACATCACCCCGATACCAATCATAAGATCTGCCTTTGTCAGTGAGTCAGGTGTGTCTTCACTATTAATTATTGTAAAGCGGATACCGCTACCACCCAGCGATCTGTCGAGCAAGTTGGTAAATGCATTGAATTGCCTCTGAAGAAATAGCTCTGGTGAAATGAGCTCTGTTATCGGATGAATGAACCGATAGTGTAAAAAGCCCTGGTTTGCTATTTTCCGATCACTTCCTTCTCTGTATTGCAGATTGCCAACTAAGAATGTTGTTAATCCTCTATCAACAGTATAGTCCATTCGTATAGAAGAGCTCAGTGCTGCATATTCATTATTGCCACTATTTAATCCTGCAGTTACAGACATTGTAAATTGTAGGCCTTGTTGCTCAGATCTGGGGAGCATGTTTTCAGTATTTACTTGGCATAAGAGCTTGCCAACTGATATGACTATTAGAATAAGAAGTCTCAAATATATCGGTATCAAGTGAGCTACAGTCAATTTTTTTGTTTGTTAAAGTGTAGTGATTGTGTAAATATATGCACACTTAAGAAAAAAATATCAACAATCCTTTGTCATATTTTCGTTTGGCTTGATTCTTTCATGTTATATTAGCGAACTGTGCTTGTCCATATCTTAGAAATATGTTAAGTTATAGTCAATATGAAGTAAAATAAACTCTAACCAATAATTATATCGGAGAACCTGTATGAAGATTACAGACTCACTTAAGAAACTTGTCGCTGTCGCGGGTTTAGCGACAGTCGGTATGGTCTCGGCTAATGCCCAGATAGATTTGATCAACCAACCTTTGCCAGTTGCGCAGTGTTTGGGTGATGAAACTGCCTATATTGATATCATACCTTTGTACGACGCGCAGTTTGAACCCTTCTTAATGTTTGAATGGTTTAAACAAATGCCCGACGGATCTGTAATGTCGGTGAGATATGATGGTAATACTAATGTTGGTGGTCCTGATGCTGAAGGGTCAAGATTGCAATTCCCTGCTCTTACTGAGCCAATGGCTGGTGAGTACTATGGAATCGCATGGATAGACAATAACCCTCAGGATGGTATGTTTGATCCTTTTAATGAAGCATCAATTCAGACTGATCTTGTAGTGGTTAATGTACTTTCAGAGCCATCAATTATTACTGAGACAGTGTCAGTATTTATGGATGATGATATCTCGGGTGAGCCAATTCGTAGCTCAATGTCTAATTCAACACTTCTGACTGCTGCTGGTAATACTGTATTATTCGATATTGACGCTCATATATTTGGCCAGTATGAAAATACTCATACTACCAATCCTGATTATAACATTGACATTCAGTGGTATACTGAAGATCAGAATCAACAACCTGTTATGTTGACTGATGATAATATGTATGCAGGAACTAATTCTGACCAGCTAACGATTAATGTAACAGCTGATGTGATTGGTAATGTTTATTGGGCAGATCTGACAGGCCAGTGTGGTACTGTTACTACAAGCCAGTTTACACTTTCAGATGTTCCTCAGGTATCTTTCAATACTCAGCCAGCTGATATGGAAGTATGCCCTGGTGTAGAAACTGTACTTGAAGCAGAAGCTGTGGTTACTGGTGGTATAGGCGAGGTACTTTCTTATCAGTGGATGAAAGGCGGCCAGGATATTATGGATGGTGCTGAGTTTACTGGTGCTACTAGTGGTACATTGACTATAGCAAGTGGTTATATTACAGATGATATTTCTGATATTGCCCTGATGGTGACTTCTACTCCTTCCATGGAGACAGCAAAGACAGATCCTTTTGTGATAACTGTTACTGATGATCCGACTTATACAACTGATCTAGATGGTAATGCGATTAATCTTACCGCTGGCGACCCGCTTAGTTTAACTGTTGCAGCAGATGGAGCTACATCGTACCAGTGGTACAAAGATGGTACTATGCTATCTGGTGAAACAATGGCTACACTTGATATTGCTGCTACAATTAGTGATGATTCGGGTGTATATCTTGCTCACGCGATCAATGATTGTGGTGTGGAAGTACCTTCTACGCCAGTTACTGTTACTGTTACAGCATCTGGTATTATTTCTTCAGTTAGAGGTGTTGTACCGGGCTCGATATCAGTTAGTCCAAATCCAACAGCTGAAACTGCTACAGCTCGTCTCTCACTAGAGAGCTTTGCGAAAAATGCAGTATTTACGCTACATAATGCTACTGGCCAGGTAGTTAGCAGCCAAAGCTTTGAGAATAATGGACAAGAGCTTGTAGCTGAGTTTGATGTAAATAAACTGAACTTGGCTGATGGTATGTACTTTGTTGTTATCAATGTTGACGGACAGACTATTACTGAAAGATTAGTAGTCGCTTCTAAATAAGATAGTACATATCTATTTATTGATAAATCCCTAACTCTTTTGAGTTGGGGATTTTTTTATTATACCAGAGTAAATTTGTAGTGGTAGATAATTATGATTATATAGTGACTTACAAAAAGGTATAGTGAAATAATATTGACAAGCTGATAATCACAAGCTAGAATATTATATAAGTTGTGTTTTATTAATAGATCATCATTATGCGAAAAGATAACACAATTGGAAAGATAACTGAATTAAGTAAAACGCGAGATATCAAGTTTATTTATTTTGCTGGAAACTGGTGTCATATGTGTGTAGCAGCTACACCTGTGATTATGAATATCTTCAATGGCGCCCAAATATCTTCTGCAGATATAGAGATTCATAGTGTAAACACACTTAAATCAGAACCAAGAGAGGCTATACAGAAATACAACATAAAAAGAATACCCACTCTTGTTATCTTAGAGGGTAATGAGGAGATTGGTCGAATAACTGAATATGTTAACTCCTCCTGGTCGGAAGATATTTATTCTATTCTGGATAACAGGAATGAGGGTTAAGTCATGCAAGACCTGGATATAAATTGGGCTAAGCCAATACCAATCCATATTGCTATGGACTTGGGGCAGGGTATCAGCGCAGAAAGCAAGCAACCTACATTATATGGTGTTGACAAGGCTTCATATAAAGCTTTCGAATCTGGACGGTTTGTAGGTGATACCAGAAGGGGAGGGACTTGTAATTTTGGTGATGTTAAGATTAATCCACATCTAAATGGTACGCACACAGAGTGCGGGGGGCATATCACTCTTGAGCGTCGTTTTGTTACTGATATTAACACTTTTACTCCCAAGCTGGGGCTATTGATTACAGTTCCAACAGTTAGCCTTTTAGATTCGGGTGAATCATATACTGGAGAAAGAAATGATCATGATCAGGTCATTACAGCCGAATCAATCAGGACATCTCTGGATAAGGATGTAGATTATGGTAAACCAGATGCCTTAGTAGTAAGGAGTACGCCAAATGAGAATACAAAGAAGAATAGAGATTATACTTCTGATTTACCACCTTATTTCACTACAGATGCTATTAGCTTACTCAATACCTATGGTTTTAATCATATACTAACTGACCTGCCATCTGTGGATCGGACTGATGACGGAGGGTTGCTTGACAATCACCATCGATATTTTGGATATGTGAGAAAAAGCCTAGATACCCCGAAGTATCCCTATAAAACAATCACAGAGCTTATTTATGTTTCGAATGAAGTGCCAGATGGTATTTATGCACTGATGATGAATGTAGCGCAGTGGGAACTTGATGCTGCTCCTGCCTATCCTGTACTTTTCCCAATAAGAAAAAAGGCGTAAATTAAGGTCTGTAATCACTTCCAACCCCTACTTAGTCTATTGAAAACGGATAATTCATCAAAACCAATATGGGTACCGAGTAACGATACCCAGGAAAAAAGTAATCTTACTGCATTTATTTCTCATCTTTCTCAAAAGACAGAAATTGAATTTGAAAATTATAATAAGTTCTATGAGTGGTCAGTTCAGAACCACGAAGATTTCTGGAGATTCTGCCTTGAATATTCGGGATCAGTTTATGAAGGCGATATATCTGTTGTTTCTAAACAAGTTGATAGACCTTTGATTCCTAGGCCTGCCTGGTTCCCCAATGTTCGTTTGAATTTTGCTGAAAATCTACTCAAAGGATCAGGTGCAAAAGAAGCTGTCATATCAGTATGTGAAGGCAGGAAAAAGAGAGTTTTGAGTTGGGATGATCTGCATGATGAAGTTAGAAGATTAGCAGGATATCTGATTCAGAAAGGTGTGAGAGATGGGGATAGAGTTGCTGGTTTTGTATTGAATACGCCGGAAACACTTATTGCAATGCTTGCTACTGCATCAATTGGAGCAGTTTGGAGTAGTTGTTCGCCTGATTTTGGTTTCGAAGGAGTTGTTGATAGATTTGGGCAGATTGAACCAAAAGTATTCGTAGCTGTGAACGGCTATTTCTATGGGGGCAGACAATTTGATACTGCGGATAGGGTCAAGAAAATAGCAGAGGTTATTGATTCTATTGAAAATACAGTTGTTATTGATATTACAGGCAAGGGAAACCCTCTGAAAGATAAATCAATTCTCTGGACTGATATACCTGAAACAAATCAGCCTCTTATCTTTAAGCGATTGCCTTTCGATCACCCCCTTTATATTATGTACTCTTCAGGCACTACCGGTAAGCCAAAATGCATTGTCCATGGTGCCGGAGGGACATTACTACAACACTGGAAAGAACATCACCTGCATACCAATGTATCAAGAGGTACAATAATAACCTATTTTACCACTTGTGGATGGATGATGTGGAATTGGCTGGTAAGTGCTTTGAGTCTTGAAGCAACTCTTTTCATGTTCGATGGTAGCCCGGCTTTTCCAAAAATGGAAAGGTTATGGCGAGAAGTTTCGGATAATAAGGTTAATATTTTCGGTACAAGTCCAAAATTTCTTTCGGCATCGGAAAAGGCCGGGTTAGTACCTAAAGAAGTTTGTGATCTTAGTAAGCTTGATTCGATACTTTCAACGGGTTCACCACTTACTGAAGTGAATTTTGATTATGTCTATAAGTCAGTCAAGAATGATGTCAGGCTTTCTTCAATAAGTGGAGGTACTGATATTATCTCCTGTTTTATGCTTGGTAACCCCAATCTACCTGTATTCAAGGGAGAGATTCAATGTCGGGGTCTTGGGATGTCTGTAAAGGCCTATGATCCTCATGGGGCTGAAGTTATAGGAGAAAAGGGTGAATTAGTATGTGATAAACCATTTCCATCTATGCCTATTTATTTTTGGCGAGACGAGGGAGATAAGCGCTACCATACAGCCTACTTTAATACTTATCCGGATGTTTGGCAACATGGTGATTTTATAGAGATTACTGATAATGGTGGAGTTATCGTTTATGGTAGGAGTGATGCTACCTTAAATCCGGGTGGTATCAGGATAGGTACTGCCGAAATATATCGTATAGTCGAGGCTATGCATCAAATAAAGGACTCTGTTTGTGTAGGGTTACCAACTGATGATGGTGATGTAGAAGTAGTATTATTCATAGTTTTACAGGAAACTGATGAAATGACGGAAGATCTGGTAAAAGAGATAAAGTCAAACATCAGAAAAGGTGCTACTCCGCGGCATGTACCAGCAAAAATTTACGAAGTGTCGCAGATACCAGTAACAATTTCAGGTAAGAAAGTAGAAATAGCAGTTGCTAACTGTCTGAGAGGTATAGAGAACCAAAATCTATCTGCTCTGGCTAACCCTGAATCACTAAATGATTTCACTAAGTATAGGATAACATAATGAGGTTTTCTATTGCTATTTCAGAATACCGGACACCTTTTTTGAAGAACCTCTGGATGATTATTTCTCTACTGGGGTTTATAGGCGTATGGGCTGATTCTTTGATTGGTACAACTGATATAAATAATTGGATGTTGGAAAACATTCTGACCTTTGGATTCATGATTTTCCTGATTGGTACTTACAAAAAATTCCAGTTCAGTGATCTTTCTTATCTACTTATGGCTATATATTTATGTCTTCACGTTTATGGCTCTAAATATACTTATGCTGATAATACTTTTGGATACTGGCTACAGGATACTTTCGATTTGGCTCGAAATCACTATGATCGAATTGTCCACTTCAGTTTTGGTTTTTTACTTGCTTATCCAATGCGGGAAATGTTTCTGAAATGGCTTCGATATCCTAAGATGGTTGCCTGGTTATTACCAATTGAAATAACTCTTTCTATTAGTGGGCTGTATGAATTGATAGAGTGGGGGGTAGCTGATGTTTTTTTCACTGAACAAGGAGATGCATATCTGGGAACCCAAGGTGATATATGGGATGCACAAAAAGATATGTTCTTGGCTACACTAGGTGCTGTTCTTGCTACTGCCATTGTTTCTACCATAAAGAAAGTCTTTCGTATTAATGGATCAGAATAAAAGAATTATTTTCAATAGTTTTGATCAAGATGAAATATGTTCGGACCATCTTGGTAATAAGATTTATATTTTATTTGAATTAATTAAATAAAAATTTGGAGTTGTCATTTTATACCCCTAAGTTTGAATCAGAAATCAAAATAATACCGTAGTAACTATTTATTAAATAGTGCTGACTAGCTGATACTTACGGTTTATCTAGGTTTATACAGAATAGCTGAGAGACGGGCTCTATGAAGCTATAGCAACCCTTGGCCAAGGTGGCTACCGAAGGTGCTAATTCCCGAATCCGGTATATTACCGGGGATATAAACTTTTAAAGGAGCAATTATTATGAAAGCAAATCTAGCTCTCAATACCAAAGCCCTCTATCCATATGCCTCTATGGCATCTATGCACATGATTTCTTATTATTATATGTGCTATCCTATGCATCGCGCTATGCGCTGTCATTAATTTCATCTATTCATATCCTCCCTTAGTGTAAATTCAGTTAATGGATTGTTATATCCATACGGCTATGTCGTATAGATAAGGATTTATTGCTGTAATTAATATTTAACCTGAGAAAATCGGGGAGGAATTGCTATGTGCTAAATAAATAATTAATAAATATAAAATAAAAGGAAAATAATGTCAAATTATCATTTCGAAACGCTGCAATTACATGCCGGACAGGCTCCCGATCCAACTACAGGTTCGCGAGCAGTACCTATTTACCAGACAACATCATATAATTTCCAAAACTCTCAGCATGGTGCAAATCTTTTTGCTCTAAAAGAATTTGGAAATATTTATACTAGGATAATGAATCCAACCACTGATGTGCTTGAGAAAAGAATAGCAGCACTTGAGGGGGGTGTTGCCGCACTGGCAGTTGCCTCTGGTCAGTCTGCTCAATTCATAGCACTTAACAATATATTGGAGGAAGGAGATAATTTTATTTCGAGTACAAATTTGTATGGAGGCACCTACAATCAGTTTAAAGTAGCTTTCAAGAGAATAGGAATAGAAGCTCGTTTTGTAAATACAGATTCTGAAAATGATATACTTTCGAACATAGATAATCGCACCAAAGCTATTTATGTAGAAACAATAGGAAATCCGGCTTATGCCATACCAGATTTTGACTTATTATCAAGAATTGCTAAGAAATATGATATTCCACTAATAGTAGATAATACTTTTGGAGCAGCGGGATATCTTGCAAAACCCCTTGACCTAGGTGCAAATATTGTGACAGCTAGTTGTACCAAGTGGATAGGTGGGCATGGTAATTCCATTGGTGGTATTATAGTAGATGGTGGTAATTATAATTGGGGTAATGGTAAGTTCAGGCAATTTACTGAACCCTCTGAAGGCTATCATGGTCTGAATTTCTGGGAAGTCTTTGGCAGTAGCGGACCATTCGGAAATATTGCTTTTATTATAAGAGCAAGAGTCGAGGGACTCAGAGATTTTGGCCCGGCTTTAAGCCCTTTTAATTCTTTTCTTTTGCTACAAGGTCTTGAAACCTTATCCCTGAGGGTACAACGAACTGTGGATAATGCTCTTGCCATAGCTGAATGGCTTGAATCTAATCCAAACATTAGCAAGGTGTGGTACCCCGGGTTGAAATCACATAAAGATTTTAATAATGCTCAAAAATATCTCCGAAATGGTTTTGGAGGTGTGCTGTCGTTTACAGTCAAAGGTGGTGCCGAGTCAGCGGATAAACTGGTAGACTCATTAGAACTTATATCTAATCTTGCAAATGTAGGTGACAGTAAATCACTAATAATAAGGCCGGCGACAACCACTCATCAACAGCTTACTGAAACTGAACAACGTTCTTCTGGTGTAATCCCGGAACTTTTGCGCTTATCTGTTGGTATAGAGAACTTGGAAGATATCAAAGAAGATCTCAAAAATGCTTTATCAAAAGTCTACGGTGAATAACTACAGTTATGATTAAGAAAATCAATATTGGCAGCATAGATTTAGAATCAGGAGGTGTACTGCATGATGTCGAGATAGCTTGCTCAATTCTCGGTCCTGAATTAGGAGAGAATAGGAAAGTCATCTGGGTATGTCATGCTCTTACTTCAGGTTCTGATCCAAGGGATTGGTGGCCTGACATAATTGGCCAGGGCTTATCAATCGATACGGAAAAGCATACAATTATTTGTTGCAATATTATTGGTTCGTGCTATGGCAGTACAGGGCCTCTGTCAATTAATCCGGCTACAAGAAGGGCATATGGAATTGATTTTCCTAAGATTACTTATAAAGACATCGTTAAAACTTTCGAAAAAACAAGGATAAAACTCGGGATAAAAAAAATAGATCTGTTATTAGGTGGTTCTATTGGAGGGCAGCAGGCACTTGAATGGGCGTTGACCTCACCCGAGTTATTTTCCTCTGTGGTCTTACTGGCAACTAACGCAGTACATAGTCCTTGGGGGATAGCTTTCAATGAAAGTCAAAGAATGGCAATTCGTGCTGACCAAGAGTATTATAATGGTGGCAAAGCAGCGTTAGGACTAGCAGCAGCCAGGGCTATTGGTTTGCTAAGCTATAGGAATTATGAGTGTTATAACAAAACTCAAGGTACCCAATCTCTTGGTTCAAAAAAACCAAACAATCAGTCACTGAACCCTGCTATTTCTTATCAGAATTATCAAGGGCAGAAGCTGAATAAGAGGTTTGATGTTCATAGTTACGTGACTTTACTCAACCTAATGGACTCTCATGATATTGGGCGGGGCAGAGGTAATATTGATGAAATACTATCAAAACTTCTGATTCCTGTCACAGTAATCGGAATCAGCTCAGATATTTTGTTCCCAACCGAAGAACAAAAAAGACTAGTACATTCAATACCTGACTCAAGGTATATAGAGATAGATTCTCTGTACGGACATGATGGTTTCTTACTAGAATCCAATAAAATATCTAGAATAATCAAAGAAAATATTTAAAATGAAATTCACCGATACAATTAAAATTGGTCTTATTGGCTTTGGCACTGTAGGGCAAGGCTTCTATAAGATTCTTAAAAATTCTGCATTATATCAATCAGGCAAAATACAGATAAAAATTGCAGACATTGATCATAATAAAACTAAAAATCTTCCAGTATCAGAAGTTGCTTCTGATCCAGAGTATATACTCGATCATGAAACAGATATTATAGTAGAGCTCATAGATAATTCTGAAGAAGCATTTAGAATTGCAACTGATACTCTTTTAAACGGGAAAAAACTTATAACAGCTAATAAAAAGATGCTAGCTGAAAATATCAGATTTTTTGCTGAGACAAAGAGCATAAAAGAAAATATATATTATGAAGCCAGTGTTTGTGGTAGTATCCCCATAATAAAAACCATAAAAGATTACTATAAATATCAGTCACTTACTTCAATTAGGGGGATAGTTAATGGTAGCTGCAACTACTTACTCACAACTATGGAAAAAGAAGGTTTGGAGCTGTCTCAGGCTCTGCAAAAAGCCCAGAAGAATGGATTTGCAGAATCTAATCCTGCATTAGATATCAGTGGCTATGATTCTGCCTGCAAAGCTATTATACTGGCTTATACAGCTTATGGCAAAACTGTTAATATTGATGAAGTTGACATAGCAGGTATATCAGATATTAGTTTGGCTGAAGTAAAAACTGCTAAGAAAAAAGGATTATACTACAGGCTTATTGCAGAGACCAAAATCATTGACAATGATATAGAGATATGTGTACAACCTCAATTGATCAACGAGGATGATATATTATCAGTAATTGAGTATGAATACAATTGCGTAGAGATTAAAAATCCCAATATTGGGATCCAGGTACTTGCTGGAAAAGGAGCAGGTGCCGAACCTACCGGATCTGCTGTATTTAGTGATCTTGTAGAAGCTATATCAAGTATTAAAAAGCCACAGTATGATAACTATCATGCTATTTCTGTCCATTAACAAATTAATATCACAATACTATCATAATTATAATGTATCAATCTGACCGTAAAAATGAAAAATATAGAAAGTATAATTGCAGCCATCTTTGTGGTGGTTACCTGCCTATTAATAATAACAGCAATAATTAGAAAAGATAGAACAATCGTTAAAGAAATTCTATCACTATGGTTAGGGGTTGCCTGCCTTGCTGTGTTGGCATATTTCTATGTTAGTCTGGCACATATATTACCCGGATGATAACCTACAAAAAAATCCATATCTTTGTAACTGGTATATAGCTTTCTATTAAAGTTCATAGTTACATTTGCCAGAATCCAACTCACGAATTGGAAACCATGATAGAACAAGTCAAAAATCTATTCTACTTTAGATGTAGAAATTTGATATTGCTATTATTCTTTAGTTATTTCTTTGTGGGATGCGAAATTTTCACAATTGGATCCGATGCTACTTTCAGAGAACCTCAGATAGAACTTACTCGGCAGACACCACTTGGCACTAGCCTGCTCTATCTCGAGGAAATTCGTCGGAAAAATTTGCGAGCAGTGGCCAGAATGCATATTACTGATAACGATAGCTTTTTACTTCCACATCTAAAAAATGCTAGTACTATTGATAAAAAGTTTGCTCTGATGAGTAAGTTGGCTTTAGTAGGCAAAAAAATGAAGTATTCTAAATGGCTAAAAGCCGATGTTTTAAAACAAGAAGAAGACTTTGCATTGACAAGAGTCATTACAGAGAGGAGTGATACACTCCTACTAAATATGCTTCTAATAGATAGTAGATGGTATGTTTCTGAATATCAATTCCATCCTTACAAAATAGACTAATATAGACTATGAAGAATAAGATTATAATCAACGGTCACGAATTCCAGTCAGAATCTGATAATAGCAATATCACTATTAGCGGAACTGAGAAAAATGTGCAGCTATTATCCAGACCTGGTAAAGATGTTTATTCTTTTTCTGTTGATGGTAAAATATATGTTATTTCTACAGCAAAGGATGAAGAAGGTAATCTCAAAATATACCATGATGGTAATCTATTTGAGATAGAATCTAAAACTGCAAAAGAAGAACTACTTGAAAAATACATGATCGGTATCGGATCTGCTTCTGATAAGACAAAGCAGATCAAGGCACCAATGCCAGGATTAGTAGTTAAGATCAATTGCGCTGTTGGTGATCAAATGAAGAAAGGTGATAAGCCAATAGTTATTGAAGCTATGAAGATGGAAAATGCTCTTAGTTCACCGGGTTCGGGAACTGTCAAATCAATAAATGTATCCGAGGGGCAGGCGGTTGAAAAAAATACCCTCTTGATAGAGCTAGACTGATATTTTAACCTGAGTAAACAAGCTATTTTAGTTGCTTGATAACCATCGATTAGTGCTAATTAGTCATCGAATCTATAAAAATTAGTAATACTTTTGTATCCTTTACGTTATTGGTCTGTTCCAAATTGCGGCTTATATAAAGCGTATTGGTTATATTTGTTATACGTATAAAAACGCTATGAAAAGAACATAGCATTGATAACACCCCGTAAGCTATCATGTCAGAAAACAATTTGCATAATCAAGAAAACGAAAACAAGGAAGTTTCTCAAGAAGTTCCTGAAATTAATCCGGCTGAGAAAACAGATGATGCACCTGTTTCTCAGGAACAAACCAAGTCTGGCTCAGTTGAAGAGCAGCCTGAGACTAAAGCCGCAGAGACAGTGTCTAGCGATGATAATACATCATCCGAGGCTGATAAAGTCGCCGAAGAGGTACCACCTACTTCAGGTACCGAAAGCCAAACAGCTTCTGCACCGGTAGATAAAGAACCCCAGGAAGTAACTGACAAAGTTGAGCTAGGTGTGACCGCTGAAGCTACTGCAAAAATGGAAGAAGCTCTCAAAGCTGAGCCTACAGCCGAAGAACTAGCTGCTCGTGAGGAAACTGAAAAAATCGCTGCAGCAAAAAAAGAAGAGAACAAGAAAAAATATCAGGAATACAAAGCTAAAGTTGGTACTGGCGAAACACTGAGTGTTAACGTGCTGGCAAAAGTGAGAGGCGGGCTTAGAGTCGTTCGTGACGACTTTCAGATGTTTCTGCCGGCTTCATTGCTATCATCAGCTAGAGTTGAAGATACGGAACTAGATCAGATTGTTGGTAAAGATCTTGTTGTTGAAATAGTAGACTCTGACGATGAGAGACAGTCAATAGTAGTATCTCGCAAATCACTTGTTGAAAAAGAAGCTTGGGAAAAAATAAATGTTGGTGATATTGTCAAAGGTAGGGTAACTTCTGTACCTGCTTTTGGAGTATTTGTTGATTTAGGTGGTATAGAAGGACTTCTACATGTTTCTAGAATTTCGCACAAACATGTGGATAATCCTCAATCAATGTTCAAAAAGGGTGATGAGGTTGAAGTAAAAATTACTGAGATTAATAAATCTAAAGGCAAGATCTCACTCAGCCGTAAAGAACTTGAAGAGTCTCCTTGGAAAGGTGCTTCCGAAGAATTTCCCAATGGTTCTACCCATAAAGGAAAAGTAAAAAATCTAACCAACTTCGGTGGTTATATTGAAATGAAACCCGGAGTCGAAGGGCTGGTTAGGATGAATGAACTTTCCTGGACCAGACGTATCAATCAGATTTCAGATGTTATGAAGACCGGGGATGAACTCGAATTTTATGTTATTGGAGTAAATGAAGAAAAAGGGCAGGCTGATCTTTCTATAAAAAGACTTACTAGCAATCCTTGGGATGATGTTGCTGAGAAATATAAGATAGGTGAGACTTATAAAGGAAAAGTGGCAGAGATCTTTGAAAAAGGTGCTCGTGTAACAATTAACGACGAGATCGATGCATTTATGCCAATGTCGCGCATGCGGCCAATACTCAAAAATGGAGTAGTGCCTTACCAGTTAGGTCAGGATGTTGAAGTTGTAGTGGTAGATCTTTCTGCAGAACAAAGTTCAATGATTATTGCTCCTAAAGTTGAAGGAAAGGACTATAGCCAGGATAATTCTGGGGGACGAAGCAGAGATGATCGGGGCGGAAGGAAAGGCGGTAGTAGACGAAAAGAGAATATACCCAAAGAGCACGATGGTAATCAATCAGGTTCTTTTTCGCTAGGAGATATGCTTGGAAATCTTTTTGAAAAAGACCAAGATTAAAAAATCCTGTCTGTTAAGATTAAAAGACCAGATTGTAGCTGGTCTTTTTTTTTGACTTTCGGACTACTTGACCCTATCATACGTATATCTATTTAGTAAAAAACATTATCAAATAATAAGGAATACAATGTCAACTGTAATTCTCTCTGCAAAAAGGACTCCTATTGGAGCTTTCATGGGTGCTTTTTCCTCACTTTCAGCTCCGCAACTGGGTGCAGAAGCAATAAAGTCGGCTGTTTCGGAGGCTGGAGTAGAAACTAGCGATGTACAAGAAGTAATTATGGGCAATGTTCTAACAGCTGCTGTCGGGCAAGCTCCTGCCAGACAAGCATCTGTATATTCAGGACTTCCTAAATCAGTCGAATGCATGACTATAAATAAGGTTTGTGGATCCGGCTTAAAAGCTGTAATGCTTGCTGATCAGGCAATCAAAGCTGGCGACTTAGAGCTGGCTGTTGCGGGTGGCCAGGAATCCATGACAAATGCTCCCTATGCTTTGCCAAAAGCAAGAGAAGGCTATAAAATGGGTAACGGAGAGATGATAGATCTCATGGTAAATGATGGACTGTGGGATTGTTACAATAATTTTCATATGGGTAAAGCCGGAGAGATGTGTGCATCTGAGCATACTTTTACTCGTGAACAGCAGGATGAATACACAATACGATCTTACAATCGTGCTATAGAAGCTCAGGAAAAAGGTTATTTTGATAATGAGATTGTACCAATTACAATCAAAGGGAGAAAAGGTGATATCACTGTTGATAAAGACGAAGAGCCCGGACGTGTGAAATTTGATAAAATTCCTACACTACGCCCAGTATTTGATAAAGCAGGTACAATTACAGCTGCAAATGCCAGCTCAATAGATGATGGAGCTGCAGCAGTGGTTGTTGCCAGCGAAGACTTTGCTCGTGAGAAAGGAATTAAACCTATGGCAAAGGTACTGGCCCATGTATCCCATGCTCAAGAACCTGAGTGGTTTACTACTGCGCCTACATCTGCTATCCAGAAAGTACTTCGCAAAGCCAATATGAAAATTGAAGATATTGATCTATTTGAGATTAATGAAGCATTTTCAGTTGTTCCAATGCACTCGATCAAAGAGCTTAATCTCGATACAGATAAAGTAAATGTAAACGGTGGTGCTGTAGCACTTGGTCATCCAATTGGATGCTCTGGAGCTAGGTTACTAGTTACGCTACTACACGAGCTGAAAAGGAGAGGTGGAAAATACGGACTTGTAACTCTCTGTATTGGTGGTGGAGAAGCAAACGCAATGATAGTAGAGATGCTTTAAGTAGTTATTCATAATAATTTCTAAATTATTAGGCCCTATTTCTATGACTAAGAAATAGGGTTTTTTATTATGGTGACTTAATACACCAAATAATTCTCTGTTTAGCCTTTCCAAACCTGAAGTAAGATATTAAATTGCAAAATCCTTCATGTTGCAACTTTTTCAATGCTGAAGTTATATAAGAACAAGAAAGTGCTATAAACAAAATAGGTTGAGGATGAAACACATATTTATTTGTCTTCTAACACTTCCGCTACTATTCTCTTGTGAGATGGGTGAGCAATCGACGTTAGTAGATACCATACCATCTCCGGGGTCAGAGATGATTCCTGTAATAGTAAGCAGAGATGATTTTGAGGATGCTATCGAATACCAGGAGCCTAAAGACCTTGAAAACCCTGGTAAGATCTACGTATATATGGATCAATTACTTGTCGTTGACAAAGGCAAAGGATTCCAGATTTATGACAATTCTGATCCATCCAATCCTGTCAGCACCGCATTCATTCGAGTGCCAGGCTGTGTTGATGTAGGTGCCAAAAATGGTTTTATATATGCGGATAATCAACCCGATCTCGTTGCTCTAACCATAGGGCAGAATACAGTTACGGTAGCTAGCAGAATCCGAGAAGTTTTTCATGAGCAATATCCACCCGGGTTTAATCACATGCCAGATAAATACAATAAAGATAATCGTCCGGCAGGAACGGTCATAATGGGATGGAGGAATATCAATGAATAAGTCTAATAAAAAATTATCTAAACCAATCATGATCAAAAAACTACTGCTGATTGATAGTCTTCTGCTTGTTGCGATGTCATTTATACTTGTATCATGCCTTGGCGGTGGTTCCGATAGTTCGCCTACATCAAGTGATGGTGGCAGAAGTGATGTAGTTGATAGCTTTGATGGTAATGGCGGTGGCGGTGGAAACAGTGGTACTGGAGGCTCTCTTGCCAGGTTTACTATTAAAGGAGAATACATGTATACTGTAGATCATTCTACCCTAAAGGTGTTTGATCTGTCCGATCCGGGAAATCCGGTATATATAGGTGCACAGCAGCTAGGTAATGATATTGAGACAATATTTAGCCTTAGCGGTCTACTTTTTATAGGCAGTGAAACAGGCATGTTCATATACTCTATCGAAGACCCTCGTAATCCGGTTCGCCTTTCACGCTACGAGCATGTCGAAAGCTGTGATCCTGTAGTTGCTAACTCAACACATGCCTACGTAACATTGCGTACTGGCCAGAACTGTTGGAGAGGTGTAAATCAGCTAGAAGTACTCGATGTCACTGACCCTACAAATCCAGTGCTCATAGGTGAATATGCTATGGAAAATCCTAAAGGGCTTGCACTCAGAGGAGATCTTCTATATGTTTGTGATGGTGGTATTAAAATCATGGATATTTCTGACCCTCTAAATCTAAAACAAGTCGGTCTACTATCCAGTGATGCCTTCGATCTTATAGCACTTGATAACAGTCTGATAGCAATTGGTGAAGGTTCCCTCTCACAATATTCCTACGATGGATCTAATCTGACATTAATTAGTAGAATAAACCTCTAAAGCTATAAAATGAAAAAACTACTTTTGGTTGCTTTTTCTTCAATGTTCTTTCTAACAATTATTAATACCCAGGCAGCGCCTCCTGATCATGAAGTTGATTCAGCAAGGGAGTGGTATCAAGACCTTCTTCTTGTAGGTGGTTCAGTGACTGAGCTGGAACACTTTGACTATGATTCGCTACATGCTGTTGATAAAGTTTCGTTTGCCTGGGTACCACATCTGATCTTTTTCCAGGGTATGAGATTCGATATTGAATACAGAGGAAAAGATGCTAATCTTGCCTATGTCATCGCACCTCAGTTTCACTATGCCGAGTCCGAAGACACATATCTTGATACCGACTTGAGTGGATACGAAATGTATGGTTTTGGTGGAGATATTGGATTCAAATACTATATCAATGATCTAAAAAAACGAATCAATATCTATTTTTCCATTATGGGGGGCTTCAAGAGCTATGCCTTTTCTCATAGACAGGAAGGCTGGTCCAGTGAAATCATAGATGGGGTCGAGCAATTTATACTAGGGATGCAAGATCAGACATCTACGGTGAGCAAAGTCAACTTTGACTTTCTAATGGGTAATAGAGTTTATATCGATAGAACATTTTTTATCGAAGTATTTGCAGGAACAGGCTTTCAAAAATCATGGCTTACTCAAGAATACCTGGCCGAAGATTTACTTACCGAAAGCTTATTTTTCGATTCCGGAATTACATATTTTGCCGGAGCTAAAATAGGCTGGGAATTCTGACATTTACCACCTGATAATACCATTTTGTATTATCCAGAGGTCTTCATTAATTTTGCGCCGTATCATTTTCGGGGTATGGCGCAGCCCGGTTAGCGCGCACGTCTGGGGGGCGTGAGGCCGGGGGTTCGAATCCCCCTACCCCGACACCACTTCTACCAGTTCTCTCTCAAGCCATCGCGACAGCCGGTTGCCACAAGCAACCGCTGCGAGTGTCAATTTCATATTAAATGAAATTGCTACAAGTTCTGCCAAAAACTTTCAAAAAGATAGTAGAGATTCTTCGGCTAAAACCTCAGAATGACGACAAAAAAAGCCTCACTGATTAATTTCGGTGGGGCTTTTTTAGTATTAATATTCCCTATTTATTTTTCTAATTATTAGCCTTAATAAATACAGTATATTCCTGGCTGTTTTTATCTGAATAATAACGGAAGCCTACCAGCTCATTATTCCGGTCTGTGTCCAGTATCTTTTTAAGGTAGTCAGTTGCTGAGTTATTATAAACATATTCGTAATCCAGTTCTGCTAGTGTATAGCCACTCTCGTAAGGGTCAGGTTGCTGGAAGGCTACTACATAGGATACTCCCCCTCCGGTTCCCTTAGTGGAAGTAGTAATCTCAAGAGTATCTCCTGAACCTATGGTAAAGCCTTCTTCAACCCAAACACTATCTACCTTATCCTTAATCATCTGGAAAGTATCTACTGCTCCCTGCGATAAATAAACGCTTGTATTAGTCGGTGGTGTGATATAAACAAATCCAAGTGCTTCGGCGGTAATACTATCTCGCAGTTCTAATACCATGGAATCATTATTATCAATACCACCTATATTCAGAGCCGTGTACATCCTGACAAACTGCAAATCCCATATATCTATGAGGTTTGTACCAGACTCTATCTGGTACTTATTGTCTACTATTTTACCGGAAACCGTAAATGCAAGATCTTTGCCTTGTACTGTTAATGAATGCCAATCACTACCTGCCCATGTTCCATCATGGACCATAATTAATAAGTAATCATCATATTCAGTAGCATTATAATTTATTATTCTTTTAGTTGAAGAGAATGCAAATATTGAGCATAGCATTAGAGTAAATAACAATAATATCTTCATTTTATTCTCCTACTTTTATCTTAAATGAATAAAATTGATCTTCTGATTCTACCACAGCTATATATAAACCTGTGGGAATGTTTAAATTTAAACCATCACTACTTTCTATAATACCATTATAGATCAATTGTCCAGAAATCTTAAATAGACTTAGTTGTACATTCGAGGATTCACCTGTTAAATATATCTTTCCTTCGTAATAATAAAGCCGAATATCATTTTTAATACTCTTCTCAGTCAGTCCATCTTTACCATGCCAGCAGGGACAATCGCCTCCTTCGTTTTCCCAAATTATCTTTCCATCTCTATCTACCTGTCCTGAGCCCCAATTAATTAAAGTACCAGTTTGAGATCGTACTTCGGTATAATACCACTTCATACCTGTTTCATCTTCAAACTCCCATGAAAGAAGCCAGCCATTCCCAACCCAGGAATATACAAAGGACTCTCTCGCTGACATAGAAATATTTCCTACAATGCACAGTATCGGAATTAAGAGAATTTTTAATGAATATGTCTTCACGTATTCCCTCCACTCATTTGATTGTGTTGGGATAGAATGGTTGTGGACATAATGCCCTCCTTAAATAAATGATAAATAAAATATCTTCGGGCAGGCATGAAAAAGGGGTGTCCTTGATCCATTCCTAATACATCGCAGTACTCCCCAGCACTGAATCCACATAGAAATGGGAACACCCCCATATTGTATATGGAGGAGTTCCTAACTCTTGAATGTGGATTGATGAAAATGGGGAGTTCTCGATGTATCCCAAAGAGTAGGTTTAAACCTTACAAGTCTTTATATATGTTTGTCTATTCTTCTATAGCATTTGGCTTTTGTTTATGATGGTACAATATAAGGAAAAGAGGCGATTTCATCCCAGTTGATATCCCAATAGGGGTAATGGCACATTACTCAGTTATCCTGTCGATATCCTATTAAAGGATATCGCGACAGCCGGTCGTTACAAACGACCGCTGCAAGTGTCAATTTCATCTCAATGAAATTGCTACAAGTTTTATCACAAGTCATCCTGAGTGAAACGAAGGATCTGGCTGAATCATAACAGATTCTTCGGCTAAAGCCTCAGAATAACTCGTGGTATGCTATCCTAAAGCTACTAATTGTCTGTACCTCGCTGGCGAGGTCAGTTTCTAATTACTTGTTATTAGAAACTGGGTGTGGTCATATGTTTTCAACTATTTCACTTTGAATAACTGGCCCCGACGAACAACTGTTAGTACAATCTCTACAAGTTTTTATCAGATACCACGGAACTATCACTTTCATCCGGAAGTGAGGAAAATACTCTCGCACAATATTCCGTATCTTTGTAATTGCTCAATATTACCATCCATGGAAAACATGTCATCATTTCAGGCCTTAGGCCTATCCCCCGACCTTATCAGAGGCATTACCGATTTAGGATTCGAGACTCCTACCCCAATACAAGAAAAGATTATTCCTCTGGCTCTTGAATCTTTAGGTGATATTATTGGGCTGGCACAAACAGGTACTGGTAAGACAGCAGCCTTTGGTTTGCCTATACTGGAAGATATTGATATGTCGGAAAAAGTAGTTCAGGCTCTTATTCTTTCCCCTACCAGAGAGCTCTGTATGCAGATTACAAAGGATATGAGAGCCTTTGCTAAATACAAAGAAGGCCTTAGAATCGTTTCAGTCTATGGTGGCGAAAAGATCGAATTACAGCTAAGTGCCATTAGAAAAGGCCCGCAAGTTATTGTCGCTACTCCCGGCAGGATGGTCGATCTTATTAAAAGACGTGCCGTCGACATCGAAGCTATCGATACACTCGTACTTGATGAAGCAGACGAAATGCTCAATATGGGGTTCCGCGACGAACTCGATTTGATCCTCCAGCAAACACCCCAGGACAGGCGCACACTTCTGTTTTCAGCTACAATGGCTGGGGAAGTTGCCCGAATTGCAAAAAATTATCTAAAAACACCTACCCAGATTACTATAGGTAAGCAAAATGCCGGATCTGACGATGTTCGGCATATATACTATCAGGTTCATGAAAAAGATCGTTATCTGGCACTCAAGCGGATTGCTGATATTAACCCTCAAATATATGGTATTGTCTTTTGCCGGACACGAATGGAGACAAAATCTGTCGCAGCTAAGTTCATGAAGGATGGTTACAGTGCTGATTCGCTACATGGCGATCTTAGCCAGCCTCAGCGAGATGCTGTTATGAATAAATTTCGCGACAAGAATATCCAAATGCTGGTTGCGACTGATGTTGCCGCGAGAGGGATTGATGTAAAAGATATTACTCATGTAATCAACTACAATCTCCCCGAAGAAACTGAGATCTATACTCATAGAAGTGGCAGAACTGGCCGTGCCGGAAGTAAAGGGGTTTCCATATCAATTATCAATTATAGAGAAATCTTTAAGATCAGGAAGATTGAAAACAGTATTGGTAAAAAGATAGAGAAGGTTCCTGTACCGACAGGAGCAGAGGTCTGTGAAAAACAACTCTTTAGCTTCATTGATAAGATGGAAAAAGTTGATGTTGACGAAGAGCAAATAGCTCCCTTTATGAGCGCGGTCAATAAGAAGCTGGAATGGCTTTCCAAAGAAGATATAGTGAAAAGGTTTGTATCTCTTGAATTCAATCGCTTCTTGGAGTACTATCGTGATGCTCCGGATTTGAATGATAATAGAAAAGGAGATGATAAGAATAGAAAAGATTCCAGGCGTTCCGGTAGCTCATCGCGGAGAGGTGGGAGAAGAGGAAGCTTCGATAGATTTTTTGTTAATCTTGGGAATAAAGATGGGCTCCAGCCCAGCCATATTATTGGATTAATAAATAAGCATGCAAATGATAGAGATATCAATGTAGGTGAGATTGATATAAAAGATAGTTTCTCGTTTGTAGAAGTTGGTACAAAGTATTCATCGAGAGTTCAGTCAGCTATTTCGGGGCAGAAGTTTAGGGGACGTATTATTAAAATAGAGCCGGCTGAAGCAAAACCTGAAAGGAACAGAGCTGAATCTGAATTTGATTCATTTAAAAAGAAAAAAAAGAAAAAATCCAAGAAGTCAACTCCAAAGAAGAGGATAAGATAAATGGGAAATCACAAAACTATCGCATTGGCATCTGACCACGCAGGCTTCGAGTTCAAGACTGAACTAAAAAACTATATTGAATCCCTTGGGTATTCAGTCAAAGACTTCGGTACCGATAGCAAAGAATCTACAGATTACCCGGACTATGCATTTAAAGCAGCAAAGTCAATTGCTGAGGGCGAATGTAACCAGGGAGTATTTGTATGTGGCTCTGGTACGGGAGTTACAATGACTGCCAACAAAGTTAGTGGTATTCGTGCTGCAAATTGTTTTAATGAAGAAATGGCATCCTTAGCCAGAGGGCATAATAATGCTCATGTTCTTTGCCTCGGGCAAAATATTGTGACAATTGATACTGCTAAAGCAATGACTAAAGCGTTTCTAAGTAGCGAATTCGAAGGCGGCCGCCACCAGAGGAGAGTTGCGAAAATTTCCGAATTAACTGGAAAATGAAATCAACCCTGATACTATTAATCTAACCAAGCTCTTCTCGAACTTTTTTAGTTAAGGTAGCAAATACTAGTTCATAGCTTCTTCTGACAAGAGTTCTGAGTTCCTCATCATCAATATCAGATCCCAGATAGATAGAAGTCCAGTGCTTTTTGTTGAGGTAAGGGCCGTTAAAAGCAGCTTCCCTGTTTTCCTTCAGATCAGCGATAGTTTCAGGGTCACCTTTGATAGATATTCGGGACGGAGTCCCTTCTAGAGAAATGAAGCAAAATATTTTTCCTCCAATCTTCATAGTTAGTGTATCTTCTCCAAAAGGGAATTCTGAGGTGACTTCTTTATGTAATGATTGGCAGTATTCCTGAGCAACTTCAACGTTATTCATGTCTATTCCTCGCCTTGTATTACTGTAATAGCCCATGCAAGGTCAATATCATTATGGTGAATGGCTTTCTTCACCAGATGAGTAAACATTTCTCGATCTGTGAGAACCTCGTTTTCTTCAGCAATATATTCTGCTAATCCTATTACATCATCAGTGATATAATTTCTAATTATTTCCCTTGCTTTTTGAAGAGTCGGGATTTCAGAGATCATAGCCAGTCTGCCTAAATCATTTCCGCTCAGAATATGACTATCAAGCAGTTCTTGAGGCAGATTATCGAACCCAATCCCATTATCGCGATTGGGTTTATCTATCTGGAAAAGAGCATCGCCGGATGCCCTGGTATAATAGTTCCCCCCATTTCTACCGACTGCGTCCAGTAATTCAGGTGATAAAGAGCCATCTACTATGATACTTTCCGATACATGAAATTTGATCACTCGACAGAGAGCCAGATTACCACTGCCAGCCCTGCCGCCTAGCTCTATCATCTGGTCAAGTACACATTCCATATGGAAGGATGATTCTCTGACTCTTGGGGGGCTGACTAAGTCAGATTCAAGTTTTGTGAAGCCAGCTTTGACAAATTCATCTGTATCAGCAGGGTATTCGCACGAAGCCAGATTCATTTGGTGTACGATACCATGGCTGACTATATGCACGACACATTCTTTCGTGTCCAGCAAATTATGGTAAGTATCCTTGGTCGTGTCGTCTCTGCCTCTCCTGGCAGGTGAAAAAGCCAGATAAGGTGGATTAGCTCCGAAAGCATTGAAAAACGAGTAAGGAGCAAGATTATCAATACCATCCTTACTTCGAGTAGATACAAAGGCAATAGGCCTGGGGGATATTCCGCCTAGCATAAACTTATGCACCTCAGGCATTGCTATATCGTTCGGCTCAAAACTATAATACTTATCTGGCAAGTGAACTCCTTATTTCGGCTGGCGCTTTTTCGCTAGGATCGAATCGCCCTTTTCATTTAGTTTTATGGTATTACTTAGTCTACCCAGATTAGCTACTTCTAATTCAATGGTATCACCATTCTCAATCCATATAGGTTCGTGAGTTTCGCCATGTTCTTCAGCTTCTCTTCTCCACGTACCATTTAGCTCCAAATAACAACCTGTACCAACAGTACCAGATCCAATTACATCACCGGGATAAATATCTACTCCATAGCTAACTCGCTCAATTATCTCGGCAAAAGTATATGTCATATCCCCTGTATTCCCTTCAGATACTTGTTTTCCATTGTGCCATGCTTTCATAGGAAGATTATAATTATAGCCCTTTCCTGTATCAGTCCGGTATTTTTGCAATTCGTCCGGAGTAACTAGCCATGGACCTATGGTAGTAGCGAAATCTTTTCCTTTGGCTGGCCCGAGATTGAGTTTCATCTCTTCCATCTGGAGCCTTCGGGCAGAAAGATCATTCATTATTGTATAGCCGGCTATATAACTATCTGCATCACTCGCCTGAATATTTTTACCTCGCTTGCCAATTACTGCTGCCCATTCTAGTTCAAAATCAAGTTTTTCAAAATGATCTTTTTCAAATACAAGCTCACCTTCACCAAAAACAGCATTATGATTAGTGAAGTAAAAGATAGGGAATTCATCAAACTCAGGGATCATATCTACACCTCTATTACGACGCGCAGCCGCAACGTGCTGCCGAAAGGCGTAAGCATCTCTACATGATGTAGGGTAAGGTACTGGTGCCAGGATTTTCTTTATACCTTGCAGAGGTTTGCCGTTACCTTCAAGGATTGCCGCATTAACTTTACTGGCATCTTTCATTCCCTTCTCTTCTAATCTGAGAAAATCAGCCATATTATTAGGTAGAGTAATACCGATACCATCAGCAACTAAGCTGAGGTCATAGTGATTGTTATCAATAAATAGACAAAGTCTGTGATTATTTGAACTATCAATTACTGTGGTGAATTTCATTCTGATTCTTAATTATTATGAAATTGGTTAATGACTTCTTTACAAAATCTTGAGGTTTGTTCTATGGTACCAGTACTGATTCTTACAGCATTCTCCAGACCAAACATTGGTAAGTGTCTTACCACAAAACCTTTCGAAAGCGAAAATGAAACAAATTTCTTGGCTTCATCTTCATTTTCAAAAATAGCCATAGTGAAGTTAGCTTTTCCAGGGACATATTTGATCTTGCTTTCTTCAAGTGCCTGCTCGATCATGCCCAAAGTCTTTTTGTTAGTAGTTACAGTTTCTTCAATAAAAGCTGAGTCACCGATAGCAGCCATGCCAGCATGCTGTGCAAGAATATTTGGTTCGAACGGTAGCTTAACCCTGTACATATAGCCTATCAGATCAGCCGGCCCGATAGCGTATCCTAATCTAATTCCTGCTAAACCAAGTGTTTTAGAAAGTGTTCTCAATACAATGAGATTTGGTCTTTCAATCTTTGTTCCGTCCGGATAGTCATCATGTATTGCCGAATAAGTATAGTAGGCTTCGTCAAGAACAATAAGTATATGATCAGGTACTTTATCAATGAAATCAGTGAGTTCGTTGTGCGATATCATAGTACCAGTCGGATTGTTAGGATTAGCTATGTATATTATCTTAGTGCTATGATCGATTTTGTTTGTCATAGCCTCAAGATCAAAGCCATAGTTCTTTGTAGGAACCTTTACTAGTCCAAAGCCATATTTATTAACATTAACATAGGTACCAATGAAAGTACAGTCAGCAGTCATCAAAGAATCGCCTTTCTGCATAAATGCATTTACGATATACTGAATTAATGAGTCTGAACCACTACCAGTAATAATTCTTTCTTCAGCAATATTATGATACCCGGCAAGTGCTGAAACAAGCTCCGACGCGGCAGGATCTGGGTAAACTGCAATCCTACTGGTAGCGTTGCTGAGAGCTTCTAAACCCATCGGTGATGCTCCTAGTGGATTTTCATTAGATGCGAGATTGATAAGACGAGAGAATTCTTGTCTTGTCATTCCATTTTCAAGTTTATTACCTGACTTGTAAGGTTTCAGTGTACTGATATAATCAGGTACGCGGACCATATGGATTGTAATGGGTTTGTTAATATTTTTCGATTTCGGTTAGGACTTTATCGACATGTCCCTTGGCTCTGACATTATACCAGGTCTTTTCTATTTTCTGATCCGGACCAACAATGAATGTACTGCGAATAATGCCCATAGATTTTTTTCCATACATATTCTTTTCACCCCAGGCACCAAATTTCTCAGCCACCTGATGTTCCGGATCTACAGCCAGGTCAAAGTTTAAATTGAATTTCTCGCGGAATTTGTCATGCGAAGCCAGATTGTCTGGGGAGATCCCTATCACTTTTACATTTTTGCCACTAATTCTTTCCATATTATCTCGGAAATCACAGGCTTGGGTAGTACAACCAGGTGTATTATCTTTTGGATAAAAGTATAATACATAGCGCTCACCTTTCAGATCATTTGAAGAAATTTGCTGACTATCACCAATAACCATTGTAAAATCAGGAACTATTTGTCCTTCTTCTAATCTCATTTTTGCCTCTTTAATTTATAATCTTTTTGCGTTGAAAAGTTCTCTCATCTTTTTATCAAGAGTTTCGACGCCCTCGGGTTCAGTAACGCTATTGTCGCTAGTTTCTTGTTTAGGATCAAAAACTGAATTATCATTCTGATTGGGGTGCTTTTCTTCAAGTTCAGATTTCTTACTCTCAAAATATTTCTTACCCGATAACTGAGTTGCATGGGTTTCTTCTTTAGCTGAATGTATCTCAGTTGGGGGGGTAAGTGTTTCGGTTAATTGATTTGCATTTGAGGATTTCTGATTATCCGCTGCCTGATTAGTATCATTCTCAATTTGATTAGAACTCAGAGCCTTTTTTTTTTCGTAAAGATCCTCATCGTTTATACCCGAAAGTATAGATTTCAAATCAAGTTCCTGAGGGATGGAGGCCAACCCAACCAAAGCCATTTCAAATCGTGCCTGTGGTATAGATGATCTCTTCAGTTCCAGCTCAGTATCGGTAAGTTTATTTATAACTGCAACAAGATATGTTGGCTGGTAATGCAAAGCACTGTTTTTATATCTGGAAAGAGTTTCGCTGTCAGAAATAATCATATTAGTATTGCCAGATATGGCAACAGTATAAAGGTTTCTATAATGCCCTATTAATCCATGTAATGTTTCGTTTATATCATAGCCACTTTCCAAGATATTCCTGACAATATCAAAGAGTTGGGGTATATTAGCAGAGCGAACTGTATCTTCAATTTCAAAGTAGAGATTTTCATCAATCAGATGTAAAGAAGATCTAACAGCTTCGAAGGAAATGTCTTTACCGCAGAAAGCCACTACCTGATCAAAGATGGATTGACTATCACGCATAGACCCGTCACCCTTCTTTGCTATCGTGATTAGAGAGCGTTCATCAATGGTAATTCCTTCCTTCTCCGATATCATTTTAAGCTGCTTGACAACCTCTGAAACCTCCATTCGTCTGAAATCATATCTTTGGGTACGAGATATAATAGTTGGAAGTATTTTTTGCGGTTCAGTAGTTGCAAAAATGAAAAGCAGATGTTCAGGTGGTTCCTCAAGTAGCTTAAGCAAGGCATTAAAGGCTGCTGTCGACAGCATATGAACCTCATCTATAATATAGACTTTGTACCCTTTAGTGCTTGGTGCATATTTTGCGTTTTCTCTCAGACTCCTGATATCATCTACTGAGTTATTGGAAGCACCATCTATCTCCAATACGTTGAGCGAACTACCGTTTAATATTGATGTACAAGAATCGCATGTATTACATGGCTCATAATCATGCTGGGCAGCATTGGGGCAATTCAGTGCTCGCGCATATATACGAGCAGTAGTTGTTTTGCCAACACCACGCGAACCTGTAAAAAGAGCAGCATGGTGTATACGTCCGGTCTTCAAAGAGTTTTTAAGAGTCCGGGTAATATGGTCTTGCCCAACCACATCATCAAATGTAAGTGGTCGCCATTTTCTGGCTGTAACTGTATAGTGATTTTGATCAGCCATCAGCAAATTTTTGTACTAAAAACATAAAGCAAAGTTAATAAATACAAAGCTAGCATAACAATCAGTTGGGTACCATGAAAGATATACTGCAATTGTTAAATGACGTGGCCTCTAAATTGGCTGAAACTCCTTTACACATTGATGAACTCAGTAGAGAAAATATATATATGGCAGCTGCCGATAGTTTAATGAATTCCCATGTGATCAGGACTGGCGAAGCAGATTATCGAATCTGCGAGATTGAATTCTATCACTATAATCAAGATTCTTATCCCGATCCTTATGCACATCGTGATCCACTGCAGAAACAGACATTGGGTAAATGGTATTGCCATCGGAGCGGCCTTGATATCACTTTCGGAGATGGTAGCTCATACAATGGTATACTGATTCGCGCAATTGAAAATATTAAATCAACTGAGTATACCTATGGCCCTATGAATATCAGGAAAGAGCTTTTTGCATCAACTCCTGATATCACTACCCCTGTAGGGTTTTATTTAGGTGAAGTCCAGCTAGGTATGGAAGAAATATTTTCAGCTCGTCGATTCGGACTGAATCGTAGCAAGGATACACTCGGTTTCCACGATTTATCTCACCGTTTTTTTATTAAGAAATATCTTCGGCATCCAAAAGTCTGAAAAATCTCAGCTATCTTTTTCATAATAATTTTACTATACAATCATTAATAACTATTATTATCAAAAAATAAAACTGATAGAGTGTATATTTGGACTATATTTTTATATTAAGATCACGTTGGTATGAAAGCTGGACTACCACAACTCATAAATAGCATTGCTGTTTTAGAAGAAAGTGATATGGATAGCATACTTGCTCTCTTTAGAAAAAAGTCACTTAAAAAGGGTGATTATTTCCTTAGAGAGGGTGAAATATGCAGAAATATAGCCTATTTAGAATCAGGGCTGGTGCGATATTTTGTCCACAAAAAAGATGAAGAAGCCACTTTTGAGTTCACGCATGAAACAGAGTTTATTGGAGATTATCAGAGTTTTGATAGTCAAAGCATATCAATACAAAATATACAAGCTATAGAGGACTGCAGCTTACTGACAATTGATTATCATAATCTCCATTATATTTTTAATAATATTGATAAAGGTAATTATTTAGGTAGGGTAATAATAGAGCGTAGATTCGGCATAATGGTGGGCCAGCTGATGTCAATCTATATGCATGATCATGAAGAGAGATATAGAAATTTTATCAAGTACTATTCTCATCTTATCCAAAGGATCCCTCAGTATATGATTGCTTCTTACGTTGGTGTAAGGCCACCTTCGCTGAGCAGAATTCGAAAAAGATTTGTTGAAAATAAATCTTAACCTGGGTTAACTGATATTGCGTATCTAAGGTGTTAGTTTGTTCTAAACTAAAAGATAACATCTAAGAGAAAAATATGAAAATACTCGGAAGTATAATTAATTGTAATACGATTTTATTTGTTGGGATTATTGCAATAATTATCGGCTGTTCACCCATGAGTGAAACAGAGCACGACTCCAATGCCGGAATTAACGGTAGCTTTGAAGTAGTAGCCAATGGCCTGCCGGTAAACTGGCAATTTTATACTCCAAAAACTGTTCCCGATACTGAATTTTCAATTATAATTGATAGTACTAATTATAAAGATGGTAAGAGATCCCTAAAATTTGATGTACTTAGTATCTCCAATGATAGAAATTCAAGATACCCTGGTCTGACAAGTGAATTCATTGAGGCCGGGAAGTTCTCTGAACGAGGAAAATACAAAGTTGGTATGTGGATAATGAATAAAGGTAGTCAGTTTGAGATCATTGCCGGAGGGGTAGCCGCCAAAACTGGCAATATGAATACTTTAATTTCAAGTAATGAAGAAATATTATTATGGAAATACTTAGAATACAATATTGATATCAGCAATGACAATTGGCTTAGGTTAGAGCTTCGCATTACTGCTCCGGGCACATTTTGGATAGATGGAATAACAGTAGAGCGAATTTCATAACGCTAACTGGTCATTAGTCTGAATTATGTCAAACACATAAAATCACAAAAGAATTATTGATAATTCTCGGTTCGTTGGATACAAATAGTTTGCATTGTAAAGCATATCAATTTTAATAAATCCAAACGAAAGATGATTAACTTTACCAGTGCAGAGAAAGCAGCGGAACTTATTAAATCTGGCAACCGCGTATTTATTCACACAGCTGCTGGTGCTCCGCAGAAGCTTGTAAAAGCAATGGCGGATAGGCACACCGAGCTCCAAGGTGTTGAAATAGTAGCGGCTCATACCGAAGGCGAAGTACCTTATGCGAGAGAAGAATATTCAGAAAGTTTCAAGATCAATTGCTTCTTCGTAGGTAAAAATATACGGCCTTATGTAAACAGTGGCCGCGCGCAGTATATTCCAATATTTCTTAGTGAAATACCAAGCCTTTTTCGTAGTGGTAGAATGCCGCTCGACATAGCTCTTGTGACTGTGTCTCCCCCAAATCCAAAGGGTTATTGCTCGCTGGGCTGCTCAGTTGATATTTCCAACGCGGCCGTGGATACAGCCAGAATAGTATTGGCCGAAGTCAATCCTAATATGCCTTTTGTTCATGGGAATGGTATTATTCACATTGACAGAATAGATGCCATGGTAGAAAGTGATGCACCTCTGCCAGAGTTGCCTGCACATAAACCTACAGGAACGGAAAGCCGTATAGGGCATAACGTGGCTGGCCTGATAGATGACGGAGCTACCCTCCAGATGGGTATCGGTGGAATTCCCAATGCTGTACTGCAATATCTCGAGAATCACAAGAACTTAGGTGTCCATACCGAGATGTGTTCCGATGGAATCGTTGATCTTGCTGAGAAAGGTATTATCAATGGATCTGAAAAAGCCACTGAACCGGGTAAGATAGTGGCTGGATTTGCTCTTGGTACACGAAAGATCTATGATTTTATCGCTCATAACCCTATAGTCAATATGATGGACGTAGGCTATGTTAATGACACACGATTCATCAGGAAGAATCCTAAAGTAACAGCAATAAATAGTGCCATAGAGATAGATGTTTTTGGGCAGGTTTGTGCAGATTCAATTGGATATAAGCACTATAGTGGTGTCGGTGGGCAAATGGATTTTATTCGAGGAGCTACCCTTTCGGAAGGCGGCAAAGCAATAATAGCATTGCCATCCACTACCGGCAAGGGAATTGGTCGAGTGGTAGCCTCACTCAGACCCGGAGGATCAGTAGTTACCACCCGCGCACACGTTCATCATGTAGTAACCGAGTATGGAGTAGCCGATCTATATGCCAAGAATTTACAAGAAAGAGCACGCGAGATGGTAGCTATTGCGCATCCGGATCACCGCGAAGCGCTAGCGCGTACTGTTTATGAAAATAGTCACATAATGGTGTGAGAGTTACCTGCAGAAGTTTTATCTTTCTCTTATCGGGATCCAAATTTCTTCTTCAGAGTTTGGATCATTATTACGGTATTTAGAACCCAGGACTTCGAAATGAGGCCTATCGTCGACTACAAAGTTTGAGGTAGGCAGCCATTCCGAGAAAATATATTGAAAGATCGAACTATCAGCACTTGATCCCTTATAATCGAAAACAGCATATAATCCTTCTTGCAGAATAAAAGATTGCATTCCTTCAGGGATGCCGTTTAAATTCTCAACCTCTACCGCTGCCCATTTTTCAAATTCATTATTCGGATTAAATTGTTTAAAATAGGTTGGCGGGTAGACTTGCATAGAGAGTTTATCTTCAGTTTTCCGATTCTGGATTTCTCTGATTCTCGGTGCAAATTGTCCCCAGAGTTGTCCAGTCTTATTATCAGACAAACTCATTTTGATATTACAACCAATCAGTCTTTTTTCTTCTAGTTTTTCAATCCTTGGATTCATGTTGATAGTGAGCTTATTTTCTAATTAATTTAGCTTTTTCCAGAAAATGACTTTATCATCTCCCTCTTTCCAGAAATCTCTAATCACGGCCTCCTTATTATAGCCCAATTTTTCATAGAATTTTCTGGTCAACTTGAAATCATCGGTTCCTGATGTATCCACTATTAGAACTCTATGGCCATTACTTCTCAAATAATCTTCAATAAAACCAATCATTTTACTACCTATTCCATTAGACTGGAGATCATTCCTTACTCCAATTGCGTATAAATTATAGGTTCCTTCTGTTAGTTTTTCCGGCGCACAGTAACCTATGGATATTGGCTTTCCATTTTCTAATGATGTAAACCATATCTCCTGTGACTCGGTATTCTCGAAATAATCTGAAATCATTTCATCAAGCATTTCAGAAGGGAACAGTTCGATAGAATCCAAAACCTGCTTTAACCACTTAATGTCACCTTTAGTGACCATTCTTATTTCACTCATCTATTATGTCGTATTTTTCTCTTGGGATAATAGAATCCTTATCAAAGGAGATACTTGGTATACCTGAGACATACGAATTAACATTAGCTTCTTGACTTAATTACTATCAGGCAAAGCATCAAATTCTTTTCTTTTATTTTCAAACCACTCCTGCATAGCATTAGGCGATTGCATCAGCTGTTGCATCTCACTCATTGCTTTCAGATGCTCCTGATCACTCTTTTGGAACATATCCATTCCATGACTCTTGCTCATCTCAGCAATTTCCTCAAATGTATCGGCATGAAATTCCTGATCGCATGCCCCGCCCAACTGTTTGCAAGTCATAGTCTTCATATCACTCCCTTTTGATAATTATTAAGAAAAAATCCGATGTGGCTGGTACACAGTTTTCTATAGCAAGGACTATATACTTCTTTTTCTTACTCTCTAAATTACTAATAATTAAGGGATATCAAAGGGTGGAAGTGAGAGGATAATAAATCAATCCGACTCTAAGATTCGTAATTTGAAACTAACCTTAATAGGTTTAAAATTTATGAATCATATAGGCATTTAGTCAGTCAATATTTACAAATCAGGTGATATGGCAAAACTTTATAAAAATAAATATCGGAGTGATACTGTAAGATTCTCGAATTGGGATTACACAAATGCTGCCTATTATTACATTACAATCTGCACCAAGGAGAGGGAGTATTTTTTTGGGGATATAGAAGATACAAGATTAAAGTTCTCAGAAGCTGGCGTGGTAGCAGAAAGAAATTGGAAATCCATTCCAATACATTTCCCAAATGTCTATCTAGATGAATATATCATTATGCCGAACCATTTACATGGTATCATTGTAATAGAAGAATCAACTAATCGTAGAGACGAGGCATGCCTCGTCTCTACAGTTAAAAGAATTTCACCAAAGCCTGGTTCGATACCCACAATAATTGGCTCTTACAAATCAGCTTGCACCAAAGAAATAAGTCGATCCCATCCCAACTTCGCTTGGCAACCCCGCTTCTACGAACATATTGTCCGTACAGAGAAATCACTAGACACTATCCGCCAATATATTCGGAATAACCCTTTGAAATGGAAAATAGATAAATATAATAAGAAAAGATAATCCCGCAGAGACAGCCGATCATTGTCAAAAAAAACTTGATAACCTAGAAATTCTTTCGCAAAACAGACTCGTAATATTTAGCTTTATCTTCTTTGCCCCAATCCTTGTAGATAGTAATCACTTTATAAATATCAGAAGCAGACATTTTGGCTTCGCCTTTCCTAAGCAGTGTAGAAAGTGTTGCATTTTCTCTTTTTAATTGTTGGATTTTCTTTCGGCAATCCGAACATTTATTGGGAGTTAGAATAAAGGCCGAATTTCAGTCCCTCATACCAAAACTTCTTTTCGTTCTTACTAAATACAGAGGATTCACTACCTCCCTGCCATTTTGTCACACCGTCTGGGGTTGGCATTCTATTTTGTAGGTGCTTCCTAGAACAAGCAAAGTATGGCACTTTGACCGTGCAACAACTTTTTAGTAAGTTCGTTTTACGGTTTGTTAGCACTCACTAGCATAGAGTGCTAACAGTAAATTAAGATAATTAAATTACTTCATTCACACAAAAAATATTAGGACGGAGGTCTTATAAAAATGGCAATCAAACCATTGCACGACCGAATCTTAGTGGAACCAGCCACTCCGGAAGAAACAACTGCTGGCGGTATCATCATACCTGATACAGCAAAAGAAAAACCACAAGAAGGCACTGTAGTAGCAGTAGGCCCGGGCAAAACTGCTGATAACGGCGAAACAGTTGCTATGTCTGTAAACACTGGCGATAAAGTACTCTATGGTAAGTACTCAGGTACAGAGATCACAGTAGAAGGCAAAGACATGCTTATCATGCGTGAATCTGATGTTTATGCGGTAATCGGTTAATTGGTATACCAGAAGTAGCACTTAGTGTTACCGCCGATGGTCATACACCATCCCTGCAAATTCAAAAAAGTGTTACCTGAGTTACCATATTTACCAGCCGATGGCCATAAGCCATCGCTGCAAGTTTGGTCACAAATGACCGCTGCAAGTTCAATGGCCACAAATTCAATAGTCAGTTAATGCTAAACAAGTATTACTGCAAATTCGGTTCACCCAAGAGTGGATCATTTTAAAAGAAATTCAAAAACTTAAATTTCAGGAGATTGTAAAGAGATGGCAAAAATCATCACTTTCGATACCGATGCCCGTGCGGCACTAAAAAAAGGCGTTGACCAATTGGCCAATGCTGTAAAAGTTACTTTGGGCCCAAAAGGTCGCAATGTAATCATCGATAAGAAATTTGGCGCACCTACAGTTACCAAAGATGGTGTTACTGTAGCAAAAGAAATCGAATTGGAAGACCCAATCGAAAATCTGGGTGCCAACATGGTTCGTGAGGTTTCTTCGAAAACTTCCGATGTAGCCGGAGACGGTACTACTACTGCAACAGTTTTGGCTCAGGCTATCTACCGTGAAGGTCTTAAAAACGTTACCGCTGGTGCTAACCCAATGGACCTTAAGCGCGGTATCGACCTGGCAGTGGCAAAAATCACAGAAGGCCTAAAAGGTATTTCTCGTGAAGTAGAAGGCCACAAAGAGATTGCTCAGGTAGGTTCTATCTCTGCCAACAATGACAATACAATTGGCGAGCTTATTGCCGAAGCAATGGATAAAGTAGGCAAAGACGGTGTTATCACAGTAGAAGAGAATAAAGGTACAGATACTGCCCTTGAGACAGTAGAAGGCATGCAGTTTGACAGAGGATACCTATCACCATATTTCGTAACAGATACAGATTCAATGGAAGCTTCGCTAGAAGATCCATACATTCTTATCCACGACAAAAAGATCGCAGCTATCAAAGATATTCTTCCAATTCTGGAAAAAGTATCTCAGGCTGGCCGCCCACTTCTTCTCATAGCTGAAGATATCGAAGGCGAAGCACTTGCTACATTAGTTGTAAACAAACTTCGTGGTACTCTTCGTATTGCTGCTGTAAAAGCTCCTGGCTTTGGCGACAGAAGAAAAGCAATGCTAGAAGATATCGCTGTTCTTACTGGCGGTACAGTTATCTCAGAAGAAAAAGGATTCAAGCTTGAGTCAGCTACTCTTAGCTATCTTGGTACTGCTAAGCGCGTAGTTATCGACAAAGACAACACAACAATAGTGGATGGTGCCGGAGAAGGCGACGCTATCAAACAAAGAGTAAGTGAGATTAAAACTCAGATGGACAAATCTACATCTGATTACGATCGTGAAAAACTTCAAGAGCGCCTTGCTAAGCTTGGCGGTGGTGTAGCAGTTATCAAAATTGGTGCAGCTACAGAAGTTGAAATGAAAGAGAAGAAAGCTCGTGTAGAAGATGCACTTCACGCTACTCGTGCAGCAGTCGAAGAAGGTATAGTACCAGGTGGTGGTGTAGCTTACTTACGTACACTTGCCGGCCTGGAAGGCGTTGAAGGATCAAACGAAGACCAAACAACTGGTATCAACATTATCAGACGCTCTGTGGAAGAGCCTCTTCGCCAGATCGTGAAAAACTGTGGTGGTGAGCCTTCAGTAGTAGCTAATGAAGTAAAAGCACAATCGGGTGCTTATGGCTACAATGCTCGCGAAGATAAATTCGAAGATCTATTTGATGCTGGTGTTATCGACCCTACAAAAGTATCTCGAGTAGCTCTTGAGAATGCTGCATCTGTATCGGGCTTGCTTCTTACTACAGAGGCTACTATCGTAGACAAACCTGAAGAAGCAGCTGCTGCAGGTGGTGGAATGCCGGGCGGAATGCCAGGTGGAATGCCAGGTGGCGGCATGGACATGTATTAAGTGAACCAGTCCCCTTACAGGGGCTGTTACTTAATTGACAGATTATTATGTAGAGACGAGGCATGCCTCGTCTCTACTTGTTTTTATAATGAGTTAATAAGGGCTTTGCTGAAGTTGGCAAGCCAATTTTATTCTTGCTCATCAAAAAATTATCGGTAAAATTTTAAACTAGTGAAACAATTTAGTTACATAGTCGTGATCTCTACTAAATAATTAGACGTTTATCTAAATATATAAATGAATCAACTCTTTAAAGCATTGAACGACCCAACACGCAGAGAAATTCTTGATCGGCTCAAAGAGAAGGATATGAATGCAGGTGAAATAGCTGATATATTTAATATATCAAAGCCAAGTATATCGCATCACCTGGATCTGCTGAAGCAAGCTAAGCTTGTTTCGACTCAGCGTAAAGGTCAGTTTATAGTTTACTCATTAGATACTACTGTGCTTGAAGAAGCTGCGCAATGGCTTTTCACTCTTTCATTCAAGAAGAAAGAGAAGGAAGCAAATGATGATGAACGTGCCGGTGAGGGCTATACAACAGCCTTTTAGTCTTACCATCTAAAACAATTAGGAGCAGATGATGATAAAGGAAACACTGAAACGTGAATGGTATATACTACTCTTGCTTATGATCCCGTTTGGTGTATCAATCTATCTATGGGGTAGCTTGCCGGAAGAGGTGCCGATACACTTTGATGCAAGTGGTGTAGCAGATGACTGGGGGCCTAAATGGATTAATGCCTTTCTGCTTCCATCGATTGGAGTGGCCGTTTATGCATTATTAGTAAGTCTTCCGTTGATTGATCCTAAAAAGCGGATCAATAGTAGCCAGAAGCCAATAGCAGCAATCCGACTCATAATGTCAGTGTTTATGGTAGTAATTTATTCTTTTGTAATGGCCAAGACAGTGAACCAAGAGCTTAGCCTAATTATCTATGTTCAGGTAGCAGTTGGCTTGCTTATACTATTGATTGGCAATTATATGAATTCGGTTAAGCCGAACTACTTTGTCGGAGTTCGTACACCTTGGACTCTTGAAAATGAAGAAGTATGGAAGAAGACGCATAGTTTTACAGCTAAGCTATGGACATTAGGTGGGCTGTTCATGATTATAGTACCTTTTCTTTCTAATATTACTGAATTGATCTGGGTTATCATCGTCGGCCTTGTTTTAGTTCTATCACTTATTCCGATTGTTTACTCTTACTTGATAAATAAAAAACTGGAGTCAGTTAATGTATAAAGCACAAAGAATTCTCTTCGTGACTGTTTTTTCCCTTTTTCTATTTGTAAGCTCTTTGGCTATTGAAATTGAAATACCAAATGGAGAGCTTGTTATTGGTGGAGCCTTAGAGTCTTCCCAGGAGATTAGAGAAGAAGCTCCGTTAGTAATACTAATTTCGGGCAGTGGAGCTCAGGACAGGGACGAGACAGTTTTTGGTTTCAAGCCATTCAAGCTTATCGCGGAGAGTTTACTTAGCAAAGGTATACCATCATTTCGATACGATGACAGGCAAGTGGGAAGCTCTACAGGAGTTTTTGCTGAAGCTACACTAAGTGAGTTGAGCAGAGATGTGGAAGTGATTATGAATTACTTCCAAAATTCAAAAATGTATTCTTTTAGAAACTTTATTCTACTAGGACATAGCCAGGGTGGCGTTGTAGCTAGCAAAGTAGCAGGCGCAGACAAAAGAGTTAAGGGCGTTATACTTATGGCTTCGCCTAGCATTATGCTAAAAGATGTTATAAGTGAACAGGTACGGATAATGCAGGAAGCAGCAGGTAAGCCTCAGGAAGCGATAGATATGATTCTTGAATTCCAGGAATCAGCTTATAATGCTGCAGTTGATGAAAGCCAGATGGGGAAAGCTGAAGAAAAATTCAAACAATACCTTGAATTTGAGATATCCAACCTTCCTCCTGCTCAAAAAAGTATGGTTGGAGATATAGATGCTCTAGCCAGCTCACAGTTCAAAAGCGCAATGACTGCCATGGAATCACCTCAGATGCGTTCTTTACTTTTTTATAATCCCATGGATGATATTTCAAAGTTAAATATGCCGATTTTAGCTGTTTTTGGTGCTAAGGATACTCAAGTGCCTCCAGAACAGAATGCTAGAGTTATTGAGGATAAATGCCAGCAAAATAAGCTACAATGTAAGATTTTGGTATTAGACAATGCTAATCATCTCTTTCAGCCAGCAAAAAGTGGACTTGCAAATGAATATCAAATGCTTCCAAAAGAGTTTGTAAAAGACTTCATTCCGTCAATAACTGATTGGGTAGAAGGTATTATAGAATAATTCCTTCATGCGTGAGTGAGTTATAATGAATACTAAAGTTGGCCAGATTTAATTATGAATAGCATCATTCTTGTTTTTTTGTGTATCAGATAAATGATTAATTGATGCCGTGTATGTGTTCAAAGTTTATTTGACTTCTGTCTAAAAATTTGCACAATGTGGAACAATATGGTAGAATGGTCTGATTTATAACAGAAAAATTATCAAGAATTACTAGTAAAAAGGATGAAAGAGAGAGTAAGTGAATATATCTATCACTATTTTTAGAAAAATGATGGTCTAATAAAAACTAGGAGTTTAAGATGAGAAACTTTTTGATACTACTAGGAATTGTTTTAGCTCTCTTCAACGTAAGAAATGTTGGATCTGCTGAACAAGAAATGGTTTCCCAGACGAATATTTCAGGATATCATATCTTATTTGAGGATATGGAATTTAGTTTCAGTGAGGATAAAGTAGATATTTCTATCAATGGAATTAGTGATCATGATTATCCTGACTACAATGGTCTGATTGGAAATGAGTATTTCATATTCTCAGATGTATCACTTGATAATTTTCGTGTTGATGAAAATATCTTAGAGTTGAGAGTAAGTAAGTCTTGCCTGGATAAGTTCATGGAAAGATTTACTTTTTATTTTGATTCCAATACCGATGGACAGAATGATCCGGGTAGGGAAACTACTAAGATAGAAAAGCTTAAACTAATGACATTTGAAGATGATATTTTGATTGTTGATCTAGTTCAAAAATAGTTCATAGATTATAGTAGCTTAATTTTACTGTTAAAACCAAATGAAATCGGCCCTGTAGAGCGTAATAAATCTGCAGGGCTTTCATATGTGAATTTGAGAATTATTCTAATCAGCAAATAGGTTTCTGACTAGCATATTCAAGGGGGGGAGTAATACCTTTGGCAGAACTATTGCAGTATTTGCCGTTATACTGAAATAACACATCAAACAAGTCAGGATGGCTAAAAGCAGACAGAACAGTGCTCTATCGAACAGCAGGGTGGCCAATATTGGCAGACGCGCCATGCCATTTATTTCGGCTAATCCTGATTTGGGACTTGCAATTGGTGTTATACTAATTCTTGGCTTACTCATTATACCGTTGCCACCAGTGCTACTGGATATGTTTCTGGCTGTCAACATTTCTTTTTCAGTACTTATTCTACTTATTTCCGTGTACTTGAAGACTCCCCTGGAGTTTTCATCATTTCCATCAATTTTACTGATTACTACGTTATTTCGGTTGGGGTTAAATGTTGCCTCAACGAGGCTGATCCTTGGTCAGGCAGAGGCGGGAGATATCATACATGCTTTTGGCAATTTCGTTATTGGCGGTAATTATGTAGTCGGGATCATAATATTCTTGATACTACTTGTTATCAACTTCATTGTTGTGATTAAGGGATCCAGCAGGATAGCAGAAGTAGGAGCCAGATTTGCTTTAGATGCCTTGCCAGGCAAGCAGATGTCAATAGATGCAGATCTTAATGCAGGCTATATCGATGAACAAACAGCAAAACAAAGACGAAAGGAACTCACGCGTGAATCTGATTTCTATGGCGCAATGGATGGGGCTGCAAAGTTTATAAAAGGTGATGCAATAGCCGGTATTATAATCACTATTATTAATCTTACAGGTGGTTTTCTGATTGGCATATTTCAATATGATATGACCTTCGATTCGGCTATTACAACTTATTCTATTCTGACTATTGGTGATGGATTAGTATCGCAGATACCTTCGCTGCTTATATCAGTTGCCGGTGGTTTAGTTGTAACTCGTTCAGGAGCAGATGATAATCTTGATGTAGAAATTGGTCAGCAATTTGGTTCTAAACCCAAGCCTCTTTATATAGCAGCTCTGACCTTAGCAATGATGTCTTTCCTGCCTGGTTTTCCGATGATTCCATTCTTAATCTTAGCTGTAGTTTTAGGAGGTATTGGATATTTTAGACAAAAAATAATCAAAGATGATGCTGATGCTGCAGCACGAGCTAGGCTTGCTGAAGCTGAAGAGAAAAAAGAGCCTTCTGAACAGCCTGTTGAGAGTCTTCTAAGAGTCGATCCCATAGAGATTGAGCTTGGTTATTCACTTATACAGTTGGTAGATGAGACCCAGGGAGGAGATGTTTTTAAGAGAATTACCAATGTTAGGAGGCAGTTGGCGCAGGAACTGGGCATAATTGTACCTCCTGTGAGGGTAAGAGATAATCTCCAGCTCGATCCCGAGACTTATGTTGTGAAGATCCGTGCAAATGAGATAGCTGATAACCAATTACAACCCAATAGGTTGTTGGCTATGAATCCGGGAACTGCTGAGGGAGATTTGCAAGGTATCCATGTGACAGAACCTGTATTTGGCCTACCAGCTACCTGGATACAAACCCAGGAGCGTGAAAATGCAGAGATAATGGGTTTTACAGTTGTTGAACCTCCTACAGTTCTGACCACACATCTGACTGAATTGCTGAGGCGGAATGCCGACAAGCTGATGACGCGCCAGGATGTGAAACACTTGATAGAGAATTTAAGGGATGATTATCCGGCTTTAGTTGACGAAGCTACTCCGGAAGCTCTCCCAATGGCTATCATCCAAAAAGTACTGCAAAATCTTCTTAGTGAGGGAATACCAATAAGAGATTTGGCGATGATAATGGAATCTCTTCTGGAATATGTGCCGGTCACTAAGAATGTGGATGTACTTACAGAGTATGTCAGGCACAATCTATCTGAAACAATCAGAAAGTTATATGAGAATGAGAATGGTGTTATCCATGCCATTGCTGTAGACCCCAGGCTTGAGGATCAGATGAGTCAAAATCTACAAACAACGGGAGATACTACTGCTATTGCTCCATCTTTGGGGCTTTCTCCTTCGGATATGAAATTGATAAATGAGTCCTTAGAGCAGGCTATCAATGAGGTTACTCTGTCCGGGCATCTCCCGGTAATAATATGTTCAGCACAGATCAGGCCTTTTTTCTATCGAATGATACACACGAAATTCCCAATGGTATCAGTTATTAGCTATACAGAACTGCCCCCTGATACAGATGTTGAATTGCAAGCAAGTGTTGAACTAGAGCTGCAGCAGAAGGTTTAGTTATAACTACTTAGCATACTGCTGCGTTGTATACTATATATTGTATTCAGAATCATTACGTGAGAATATTCAGGGCAGATTATTCGTACGAAGATTAATTAATTACAATCAGAATGGCTAACAAAGAACAGAATAAAGTAAAGGATTATTATAAAATACTTGGAGTTGACAGAACAGCGTCTACTCTGCAAATTAAGCGCAAGTATAAAGAGTTAGCCAGACTTTATCATCCTGATTCTAATCCGCAGGTAGATGCTGAAATAATGCGTCAACGGTTTGAAGAAGTCACTGAAGCCTACAAGGTACTAGGCAACCTGTCAAATAGATTGAAGTATTCTGTACTTCTCCATAATAACAAGACAGTGAATGATAAGGTTGCATTATATGATTATGAGCATAGACGACGGTTTTCATGATCAAAATCTGTATTATACACCTATTCTCTATTAAGAATGTTTCGAGCCATGTAATCTGGAACAATCCTTTTCAATATGAATAGTTATGTATAAGCACAATGCAGATCATTAGTATTACCAAACTAAAATACTGTAATTAGATTTTAATCGGAGTACATTGTGCTTATACTGTAGATTCTAAGATTGTTTCTTATCTAATGGCTTGGTTCCCATATTAACCTAATGAAGGAACTAAACCTTTCATTCTCTCTGCTAACTGGTATTCCTGCTACAATTCCTATTAGTAGGTTATTAGCGATACCAAGTCTCATTTGTGGCCTAACTACCATGTCAAAGTCTTTACCATTTATATTCTTGTTGAGTTCTATACCAATGAAATTTTTTGTTCCTGTGATCATATAGTGAAAACTAGTATTGATATCATATGTGATATTAATTTCATGGTTTGCAAATCTCTGTTCCAGCATTGGGCCTGTGTAGATTAGCGAATGGAAGTTATTTCCCCAGCGTTTAGCTATTATAAGAAAAGGGTTATAAATATTTCCTGTGACCAAAGGATTCCCAAAATCTCTGAAGTAAGAGAATTTCAATTCATTTATGTATCCAACTGCCATGGAAGTAGCTATTTCTTCATTTACCAGAAATGACCATTGGGCAGCTAGCTTCAGACCATTTAATCTATTCGAAGGAACAGAGTCTTCAGGCGTTCCACTCAAAGGAGAGTAAAAGGTAAAAGGTAGTTCTATCTCTAACCCTAAACGATTAATAGGAGCCCATTCATATTCAACAAGAGCTTCATAAGAATCGAATTCCAGATTGTCAGTTAATCCTAAACCTATGTTCCACTCCTTTTCTCCAGCTCTTGCTCCGAGGTCTCTGATAAGATCAATATATAGTGGTTCTGCATGAAGTACTTTATCAGGTTCATGTTTGTCTTCGACTTCTTGGATATAAAGACTGTCTTTTTTTGTGTCATTAGATTGTGCAATAGAATATACGTATGACAATGACCAAAGCACCAGAATTGATACTAGTTTAATTTTCATTTTTGATTTATTTTTTATGTAAATAGAATATGTCCAATCTTTCAATTTGAAGGATTGGATATTAGAAGGAGTTAAAAAATAAATCAGACTTTAGGTGGGGGAGGATCAAGCTGGTAATAACCCTGCATTAAAAATGCTAGATGATCGGAATATGGTAGTTTCCAGCTATAAGAGTTATTCCCCGAATCACTTTGCTGGATTAAAAATAAAACAAGTAAATCTATCTTATTAGTTTCTTTTTTGCCGGGTTCCTCAGAATTATGGTCGTCGAATTCACCAATGGCATGTTCATATCCCAATAGTTTTTCAACTATTATCTCAACAAAACTTTCCTGATCGTTAATACTGAGATCTTCAGGAAGATGTTCGGCAGTATCGACACTAATATTGAGCAAATATACTGCCATTAGCCCCCATACAATTCTGAAATAGACACTATTTTGGATATAACTAATCACAGCTCAATCGTAATACTCTAAGGTTTCTTGTAAAAGCATCACTTATAGTATATTAATATTTAACACATACATTCTTAGGCTCGGTAAAGAAACGCATAGCTTCCCAGCCCCCTTCTCTACCCATCCCTGAATCTTTGACACCCCCGAAAGGTGTGCGAAGATCCCGAAGAAGCCAACAATTAACCCATACAATTCCGGCCTGTAGCTGTTCTGCTACTCTATGAGCGCGATTTAAATTATTGGTCCAGAGAGTAGCAGAAAGACCATATCGCGTTGAATTAGCAATTTCTAATGCTTCTTCTTCAGTATCAAATGGTATTAGCGTGATCAATGGTCCGAAAACCTCTTCCTGATTAATTTTAGCTTGAGAGCCAAGTCCTTCGATGATGGTAGGTTCAATAAAATAACCGTTTTCACATCTACCTCGGAGTTTTGCTCGCTTGCCGCCAGTTAAAACCTTACCCCCCTCTGCAGTTGCTTCAGCTATATGCGAGAGAATTTTTTTCATATGACTCTCACTAACAACAGCACCAAGCTTGGCTTCTTTGGTTAGCGGGTCAGCTATGGTCATTTTTCTGGTAAGAGATACGAAATCTTCTTTAAACTTATCATAGATACTACTTTGTACCAGAATGCGTGAACCACAGAGGCATATTTGACCTTGGTTTGCAAATGAGGAATTGATAGTAGTTCGCAGCATCGATTCATAATCACAATCATCAAATATGATATTCGGATTTTTACCACCTAGTTCGAGTGAAAGTTTTTTGAATGATCCAGCTGTATCAGCTGCGATTTTTGCTCCCGTTGTTGTACCCCCGGTAAATGAGATAGCCTTGACATCGGGATGATTAACAAGAGCTGAACCAGCGCTAGGTCCCGATCCATGTACTATATTGAGGACCCCTTTGGGAAGCCCTGCTTCCTCGCATATTTTGGAAAGAAGGAAGGCAGACATAGGTGTTACTTCACTTGGTTTAGCTACTACACAATTACCAGTTGCAATTGCTGGTGCTATCTTCCAAGAGAAAAGATAGAGAGGGAGATTCCAGGGGCTGATGCAGCCTACAACACCTATAGGCTGACGAAGCGTATAGTTTATAGCATTCTGAGCGGGCATTGAATGGCTTTCAGAAGCAAAATGGATAGCTGCTGTTGCATAAAATGAAAAATTTTGAGAAGCCCTTGGGATATCTACTATTGTTGCTAGTTTCAAAGGCTTCCCATTATCTATAGATTCAGCTCGTGCAAGCATATCCAGGTTTTCATCTATTAAAGACGAAATGCGCATCATAATATCATGGCGCACTTGTGGGTCAGTACGGCTCCATTCGAGGAAGGCCTTTTTAGCCGCTTCAACTGCTGCCTCAACATCTTTTTCATCTGAGTCTGGGATGCTGCTGTATGGCAATCCTGTAGCAGGTTCTATATTATCAAAATATTTACCTGAAATTGGATTGTGAAATTCACCACCAATATAATTTTGAATTACAATTCTATCCATCTTTTGGTTTTCGGGTAGTTAAAATAAATACTATATACTATAATGATGAGGTACGGCCACCATCTACTGGAAGATTAATGCCACTTATATAAGAGGCTTCCGGAGAAACTAAGAATGCTATAGCCGCAGCTGTTTCCTCTGGCTTGGCAAACCTGCCAATAGGTATGGTTTTCTGCATATCACTGATTATTTCAGCTTCACTCTTATTCTGTTTGTCTGATTTTCCTTGTATCAGGTTGTTAAGTCTGCCAGTCGATGTGAAACCAGGTAATACATTGTTTACAGTTATACCCTCAGGTCCAAGCTCAGTTGCCAAGGTTTTTGACCAATTAGCCATTGCTCCTCGTATTGTGTTGGATACACCAAGCCCGGCTATGGGTGCCTTTACAGATGTTGAGATGATATTAACAATTCTTCCATATCCGCTTCGTTTCATTCCGGGTAAAAGTATGCGAAGAATGGTTTGCGCAGCAATTACATGGCTTGTAAAGCCGTTAAGTAATTCTTCAGGAGAGGCTTGCCATAATGGGCCGGCTTTAGGGCCGGCATTATTGTTGATCACAACTGATATATCTGTAGTTGCACCAAGTTGCTCTATAGATTTTTTAAGTTCACTAGTGTTGGATAAGTCAACAGCTATATAGCGGTTATCTAACCCATTAACTTCATCTAGCTTTTGCTTTAAAACCAGTAGTTTTTCAGCAGATCGGGAAAGTATAGTTACCCGGAAGCCTTTTGTGGCCAGATTAAGAGCAGTTGCTTTTCCTATTCCTTCCGATGCACCACATACTAATGCTTCTGTACCTCTGATATCCAAGAATTTACCGTTTGTTTTGTGCGAATTAGATTTATAATCAAAGATATGATAAATGTATCTAAAGATTATAATAGTCTAAGCTTTAGTACAATTTATATACGAGTTGATAAACAAAACTTCATATTATGATATGCTTATTTTCTGGTTTAGTGTCCGCAAGTACAACCTGATCTTTGATGTAGCTGGTTTGCTCCATGCCAGTCAAATTGTGGGGTGTACATATCGCTTTCCCACCAGAAATTTCCTTTTTGTTTAGCTCCATGGCCAATTTCTTCCATCGTATCGGCTTCGAACAGACGGCCATCTACCATAGTATACCTTACTGTTTCGGTATTCATTATATCTTCAAGAGGATTTTTGTCTAGTACTATTATGTCAGCAAGTTTATCTTCCTCGATTGAACCTATTTGATGCCCTAATCCTATATAATCAGCTCCATTCATAGTTGAAGCTCTGAGAACTTCCATATTAGTCATACCACCCTGAGCAAGCATCCACATTTCCCAATGAGCTCCCAGTCCCTGAAGTTGGCCATGCGAGCCAAGATTAATCTTGACACCTTTATCAGTCAGTTTCTTAAGAGATTTTGATATTAGTATATGTCCATTCTCATATTCTTCTTGCGGAATCATGGTTCTATGTCGAGATCGAGGATCGATCACGCTTCGGGGAGTAAAACGTAGTAGTCTTTCCTTTTCCCAGACATCAGTATTTTGATACCAATAATACTCCCCCGTAACTGCGCCATAACTAACAATGAGAGTAGGGGTGTTATGCGAGCCAGATGCTCCCCATAGATTTAGTACATCGTCATAAAGCGGCGCTACCGGGATATTGTGTTCAATACCAGTATGTCCATCTAATATCATACTCATATTATGGAAGAAATGAGATCCTCCTTCGGGAACTACAATCATATTTTCCAAGCGTGCAGCTTCCATGATCATCTGCCTTTGGTTTCTACGAGGCTGGTTATAGCTTTTTACCGAGAATGCTCCGAAGGCATTTGTCCGACGGAGGTGAGAGCGAGCATCTTCCAGACTATTTACTACGGCTTTGAAATCTCCATCAGCTCCATAGAGTATTGTTCCGGTAGAGAAGATACGCGGCCCGACCATTTCTCCCGCTTTTATCATTTCACTATTGGCAAAGATCATCTCAGAGTTAGAAGATGGATCATGGGTGGTTGTTATTCCATAAGCTAAGGAAGCATAATATGGCCAGTGCTTTTCGGGAGAAAGTCCGTAGCGGAAAGTACCCTGGTGGGCATGCACATCAACTAATCCTGGCATAAGTGTTTTGCCTGAACAGTCGATAACTTTTGTATTTTCCGGAATAGAAATATCTTTTCCAATTTCTTCTATCTTATTGTTTCTTACGAGCACAGTTCCGTTATCAATAACTTCATCCTCACTATTCATTGTAAGGATTTTTGCATTTACAAATGCGACATATCCTTTTGGAGTATATCGCTCAAACTCCAGACCTACTTTGATACCAATTGAATCCAGTGGTGGTAGTTCATCCTGACCATTATTGAGGTAAGCAAATCTATCTTTGAGATCATTAGTGAAATATTCATTACCCAGCATCCAGTGTATACTTTTGCTATCTGATGCCCAGTGTAAGTTGTAGCCGGCATCCCTGGTTATTCGAGCTATAGGTATGGACTTAGTATTTTTTCCAAGTGATATCGATTCTCCAAGCATTGGCAGAGGAGCGATATATGCATTGTGGAGATCATTAAAAGCAATCCACTTACCATCAGGCGAAGGTACAAAACGGTTAGTATAGGTCGATGTGAAGTGAGTGCGTTTGTCTTCTCCATTCAAATCAATCGAGTGAAAGCCTTTATCGAGTCCACCGAAGAGATAACCACCGGTTTGGTAGAAAACCCTGTCGCCATCAACTGAAAAATATGGGTATTCACCTTCGTTACTAATTCTTTCAGCGCCTGAGCCAGTAGCATCAATAATATAAATACCTGGTTCCATACTCCAGTCAAAGCCCTGATAGTCATTTCCAGCTTCTTTCACATAAACTATTTTTCTACCATCAGGAGAATAGCGAGGTGTTCGGAAGATTCCTTTTTGTTGAGAAAGGGTAGTAATAGAATTAATTGATAAATCATATTCATTAACCGCTCCAAACTTATCGTCTGCCCAACTGACATAAACTATTTTTTTACCATCAGGCGAGAAAGATGGTTCATATTCAAGTTCATTAGCATTGGTGAGTCTTTTAGGAGTTCCATTTGGCATGTCCTTGATATAAAGATGCCCGGCAGCGCTAAAAACAATCTGTTTGCCATCAGGGGAGGTTTCAGTGCCCCTGATTACTCTGGCCTCAAACTTGTTAAAATCTATATTCTGTTTGGAGAATACAGCTTCAGCTATATTATGCTCTACTTGTACCTCAAAAGGAATTATTTTTCCTTCTTTATTTGCGACATCAACTGTCCATATCTTTCCACCCTTGCCATAGATTACAATATGTTTGTCATCTGGTGTCCAATCATAAGCAGTAAATGAACCGAAGATGGCCCATGCCTCTGTCTGATCTTTTTCTAGTTGGTCAAAAATAGGCCACTCTTTACCGGATTTTAAATCTTTCAGATAGAGTACAGTTTTGGTCCGAACCCGGCGGACGAAAGCAAGCTTATCTCCTGAATTACTTGGTACAGGCCTGAATGCAGAGCCTCCACCTCCGGTGATGTTTTCTAGTTCACCGGTTTTTCTGTCTAGTCTGCGGACAATATATATCTGGCTGTTCGGATCCTTGTTGTACTGAAAAAATCCGCCAGGATACATGTCCTCGTCAAAGTAGAGATATCGGTTATCGGGAGAGAGTGAGGGTGAGTTAACATCTTGCTGATCATTCTTACGCTTGGTCAGCTGTATGCCACTGCCTCCGGTGATATGGTACTGCCACATCTCGCCAGCGCCAGCCGAACGAGTAGAGGTAAAGTGTTTTCGGGCTATGATATAGTCACCGGTCTTATCCCAACAAGCATTGTTCAGTAAGCGAAAGTCTTCTTTAGTAATTTGTTGCGGGTTTTTACCATCGATATCGGAGTACCAGATATTATCAGCACCATCGCGATCTGAGGTATAAAGTATTTTAGTGCCATCCGGCGAGAATTTCGGTTGGCACTCCCACGCCAGGCCTGTATGGATTGGCTTGGCCTTACCACCATCGATAGGTATTATATAAATATCGCCAAGCATATCAAAAACAATTTGCTTGCCATCCGGGCTGACATCTAAGTTCAGCCAGGTACCATTATCAACAGTGAAATTGACTTCTTTGGAGTTGCCCATATGTTTGGTAACATCCCATTCATCTTCCTGGGCAATTAGTGGTGCTGATAGAATAAGTATTAACAGTAAATAGAACATCGATCCTTCAGGTATTGTTTCAATAATAGTCTTAGCAATATACTATTTAGAAATAAACGGTCAATACAAAATCAGATATTAACATGTATCCCAATCTCAATTATTAAGTCTTTTATCATATTTCTTATGATATTATTTTTCGAATGACTGTGACTAAATCAGGGGTTGAGTTGTCATTATTTTAGTGCGTCAGTCTGATGATTTCTATGTTATGTATTCATTCAAAGTTCATGTGATTTCTGTCTAAAAATCGACACAATGTGGAATAATCTGGTAGAATAGTTTAATCTATCTCGAAAAATTTATATAAAACCTGTAGTAAAAAGGATAAAAGAGCAAGTAAGTGAATATATCTAACACTATTTTGAACAATCCAAATACTTTAATTAAAAAGGAGTAATAATGAAGACTATTTACAAATTAATGTCGCTACTTTTAGCATCAATCCTCTTTGTCTCATGTGAAAAAGACACAGATGGAGAAGGAGGTGGAGACACCCCAATAGATATAGACAGGCCACTATCAGGTGAAGCCACGATAATAGGTATAGTCTACGATACCCAGGGTGATCCGATGTCGGGAGTAAACGTGAGCTGCGGTAATGCCACAGGAATAACCAATGCCAAAGGTCGCTTCCAATTAGATGATGCTCCCGAAGGTAAAGGAATGGTAGTAGACTTTGAACTGGCCGGCTATATGACTACCCAGAAAACGATCGAGACTAAGAAAGGAGCAGAAAGATTAGTCTATGCCGCTATGACCCAGATAGGCAAGACCACCAAAGTAGATGCTACTACCGGAGGTACAGCCGAACATAATGGTATGAGTGTAGAATTCCCGGCCAATAGTTTTGTAACAGCCGATGGCAGTCCTTTCACGGGAGAAGCCGAAGTAGAGATCACTTTTGTACCAACCACAACAGGAAGATTTACCGAAGTGTTTCCAGGTGATTTCTCCGGAGTAAGAGAAGATGGAAGTATTGCCTATGTAGAATCCTTTGGTTTTGCAGATGTCAACATCACAGCCAATGGAGAAAATCTGGAGCTAGCGGAAGGCAAGAGAGCGATACTGACCTATCCTATAGCAACAAATCAACAAGGGAAGGCTCCCTCGAGTATCCCTTTATGGTATTATGACTTCGACAGAGGTCAGTGGCTGGAAGATGGTTCTGCTATTCTGGCAGGTAATAAGTACATCGGCGAAGTCTCTCACTTCACCCCTTGGAATATAGATAAACCAATCGATGTTTGTACCCTGACCGGCCGAGTAGTAGATGGTGAAGGTAACTCTCTTCCTAATGCTTATGTACGCGCTGGGCGATTTACTACCTATACAGATGAAGACGGTCGTTTTACAACCCCTGTAGAAGCCGATACAGAGGTACGAGCAATAGCTTCTTATAGCTCGGTTAGTTCTGATGAGAAATTACATACAACCCTGGGTGAGGGTTCTACTAATGATATCGGTGATCTGGTGATAGATATATCTGACCTACTAGCTGGCTGGACGCCTATCGACCTTCAGACAGATGAGAACTTTTCAGATATACACTTCATAGACTGTGATAATGGCTGGATCGTGACAAATCTCTCTTTAACATCGTCTGAGGCTGAACTAGTAGTTTATCGTACCCAGGATGGTGGTCAGACTTGGGATGTTTCAGAGCTACTACAGGCAGATGCTATGTATAAATCTGATCGTCCATCTATTATCCGCTTTAGGGACAAGAATTTTGGGGTAATAACATCAATGTTTGGCTACTTTTATACTCAAAATGGCGGCGAGACTTGGCACTATCTTAAGGCATATAATTCATATAGCTTCTATGCAGTTCATCACATACTCTTTGGTCCTGGTGATGAGATTGTACTCGTTGATAGTTTTGGGGGAATTCTTAGTACTAATAATTTTGGCCTGTCATGGACTAAACAGTCAATAACGAGCATTGTAGGAATGGAAAATGTAAACTATAAACTTTATCACTCTCATATAATAAATGACAGTGAGTTCCATCTGCTTTTTAATAATACAAGTAGTCGGCCTAGAAGCATTAAAGACTTTAGTCTTTACCATACTACTGATAAGGGTGCTACTTGGTCTGACAAAGATATAACTAATAATATATTTAGTATTGAAAACTCATGGGTAGCAGCGGCTGATGGACAGATGATTTTCGATAGAAGTCCTTCATTTTACTCACTTGGCTCTGATGAGCATTATGCAGCTGCACCCGAAGGTTTTTTTGTTTCAAATGATAAGATGGAGAACTGGACACTTATTAGTAATGGAACTCCAGCTAATCCTTCTGCTCTTTTCATGCTTGACAGTAATTTTGGTGTGATGGGTGGAAGCGAAGGTGGTCTTTATATGACTAATGATGGTGGTCTGACCTGGGAGCAATACCTTACTACCTCCGGAGGAGCAATTAGTGATATACATATGTGTGACACAGAGAATGGTTGGGTTATTGGCGACAATGGTACTGTGCTGAAGTTTTCCAAAGAAAGTTGGATGGATCAGTTTTAAAATAACTGATGTTTAACCTTTTATGTTTAATTAAAAGCCCTGTATGGATTTATCATACGGGGCTTTTTGTTTTGATATTTATAACATAGAATTTTTTTTTCGAATGAGTGCGACAAAATCGGATCATCTTTGTATGTATGCTGAAAGATAACTGTACTTTTACATACTTCAGGAATTATAATGAAAGCACTACACAAACTACTGCTGCTACTTTTAGCATCAATCCTCTTTGTCTCATGTGAAAAAGACACAGATGGAGAAGGAGGTGGAGACACCCCAATAGATATAGACAGGCCACTATCAGGTGAAGCCACGATAATAGGTATAGTCTACGATACCCAGGGTGATCCGATGTCGGGAGTAAACGTGAGCTGTGGTAATGCCACAGGAATAACCAATGCTAAAGGTCGCTTCCAATTAGATGATGCTCCCGAAGGTAAAGGAATGGTAGTAGACTTTGAACTGGCCGGTTATATGACTACCCAGAAAACGATCGAGACTAAGAAAGGAACGGAAAGACTAGTCTATGCCGCTATGACTCAGATAGGCAAGACCACCAAAGTAGATGCTAGTACCGGTGGTACAGCCGAACATAATGGTATGAGTGTAGAGTTTCCGGCTAACAGTTTTGTAACAGCCGATGGTAGTCCTTTCACGGGAGAAGCAGAAGTAGAGATCACTTTTGTACCAACCACAACAGGAAGATTTACCGAAGTATTCCCAGGTGACTTTTCCGGAGTAAGAGAAGATGGAAGTATTGCCTATGTAGAATCCTTTGGTTTTGCAGATGTAAACATCACAGCTAATGGAGAAGACCTGGAGCTGGCCGAAGGTAAGACAGCAACACTGACTTATCCTATAGCAACAAACCAACAAGGCAAAGCTCCCTCGAGCATTCCTTTATGGTATTATGACTTCGACAGAGGTCAGTGGCTGGAAGACGGAGCTGCCACATTAGCAGGTAATGAATATGTAGGAGAAGTATCTCACTTCACCCCTTGGAATATAGATAAACCAATCGATGTTTGTACCCTGACCGGCCGAGTAGTAGATGGTGAAGGCAATCCTCTCCCTAATGCTTTTGTACGGTGTCATTCTAACAACGAAGCAGCCTGGATGTTTACTACCTATGCAGATGAAGACGGTCGTTTTACAACTCCTGTAGAAGCTAATATGGAGACACGAGCAATAGCTTCTTATAGCGCTGTTAGTTCGGATGAGAAATTATACACAACTCTGGGTGAGGGCTCTACCAATGATATCGGTGATCTTGTGATAGATATCTCTGATTTGTTGGCAGGCTGGACTCCTATTGATATGCAGACAGAAAATGATTTTTCAGATATGCACTTCATTGACTGTGAGAATGGCTGGATTGTGACAAGCCCTGGCTTTAGAACAGTTCAGACCAAACTGGTAGTATATAGGACAACCGATGGCGGTGAGACTTGGGATGGTTCAGAGGTTTTACCAGGAAATATGGTGATAGAAGGTGGTTTGTCATCTCTTATCCGTTTCAGGGACAAAAATTTTGGTGTTGTAACTTCTGGTTTTGGCAAGTTCTATACTCAGGATGGTGGTGAGACTTGGCAAGAATTGAGTGATATGCCATCAAATATTTATTTGGTAAGCGATATCCTTTTTGGCCCTGGTGATGAGATTGGATTAATAGATGCTCAAGCGGGGATAGTAAGAACTAGTGACTTTGGCCAGACATGGACAGAGCAATCAATAGCCGAAATTACCGGAGGCAGTAACAATGCAACCGGTATGATGTATAACTCGCATATGATAGATGATAGTGAATTTTATCTTTTCTTTAATGAAGATAAGAATAATTGGGCTCAAAATATTAAGGATTTCAGTCTCTATCATACCACTGACAAGGGAGCTAACTGGTCTGATACTGAGATCATGAATAATCCTTTTGGTATTAAAAACTCTTGGGGTTCAATGTGGGGAGATTCTACAGGTCAGGCAGCAGGTATGCCTCTATACTCGGTTGGTAAAGGCGAGCACTATGCTGCTGCTTCGGAAGGTTTCTTCACATCGACTGATAAAATGGAGAACTGGACGCTTATTGCTACTGGAATGCCAGCTAATCCTTCCGCACTTTTCATGCTTGATAGTAAGTCTGGTGTAGTAGGTGGAGGCCAGGGAGGTCTTTATATGACTAATGATGGTGGTCTGACATGGGAGCAATATCTCACTACTTCCGGAGGGGCGATTACTGATATACACATGTGTGATGAAGAGAATGGCTGGGCTATTGGTAACCGTGGTACTTTGCTTCGCTTCTCTAAAGAGAGCTGGATGGATCAGTTTTAAGATACAGCTATTTAGCTGCTAATTTTTGACTACAGAGCCCTGTATGGATTTACCATGCAGGGCTTTTTCGTGATTGCATTTATAAAAATGCTTGGAAACAAAAAAGCCCCACGGAACACCGTAGGGCTTTTCATATTTGTTAATACTTTTCTTGTTCTCAACTTTCTATCATTGTAGGCTGAGTTTTTACTCCATGGAATTTGGAGTCGAAGAATTTTTGTTCCGGAGCTTTGGATACATCTTTTCCAAAGTTGACTAGGTCCGGTTTGTGTACCTTATCAATTTTATCCTGAATAGTCATTATAGCTTTGACAACAGCCTCAGGTCTTGGAGGGCATCCAGACACATAAGCATCGACAGGCAGGAACCGATCAATACCCTGTACCACAGAATAGCTACGGAACATCCCACCAGTAGAGGCACATACTCCCATTGATATAACCCATTTCGGATCAGGCATTTGGTCGTATATTTTTCTTACCACCCACGCCATCTTGTAGGTAACAGTTCCTGCTACAATAAGTACATCGGCCTGACGAGGAGTCATCCTCATTACTTCTGATCCAAATCTGGCTACATCGGTACGGGGGCCACCCATTGCCATCATCTCAATCGCACAACAAGAAATACCCAAAGGCATTGGCCATACAGCGCTACGCTGCCCCCATTTGATAAGCTCACCGACAGTTGTAGTAAAAAAACCGTCTTTTTCGATTGATTGCATCAATCCCATTTGATACCACCTTTCTTAATCTCGTAAAACAGCCCTATAAGCAGTATGACAACAAAAATCATCATGGCTGAAAATCCACGCATCCCTAGCTCACGAAGCTGTACAGCCCAGGGATACATAAAGACAACTTCTATGTCAAATACGATAAACGACACCGCAGTGAGATAGAATTTGATCGAGAAACGATCCTGCGCTGTACCTATCGGAACCATACCTGATTCATAAGTTGTTAGCTTACCCGGCGTGACTCGGCGGGCGCCTAACCATTCCGATAAATAAGCAAATGCAAGACCAAGCACCAGGCCTATGATAATCATTATAACTATGGGCAAAAACTCTAATGGCATAGCTGCTCTTTGTTCTTATAACGAGGTTTTAGCTTTTGTAGTTTGTGAATAAGTAATTTACCAAATCCATATGAGATTTCGCAATGATAATAGAGATGTAATAGCTGGATAGGGTGATTTTATTTGCTAAATAGTATTCATTTATTGCACATAGATATTTTATTGTATTTTAAGTATCTTAGTTAACTCTAAGAACTTCCAGATTAAACAAGATGCTGAGGGGTATAGATGAAGAATATAATTTTGGTTTTAGTGATCTCAATGATGGTGGGCTGTGGCTCACCTGACCATGATGAGCAGAAAGCTTTCAAAACAATGATGCTCCGTGTATCAGGTGAAGTGGAAACACTACCAAATGAGGCTTCTTTCAGAGTTAGTCTAAATTGTCTCAAGCCTTCGATAAAGGCTTCAAAAAATTGTCTTGTAGATAAATCAGCAAAACTGACTGAAAAGTTATTGTCTTTTGGAATAGATGAGAAAGACCTATTAACCACTGCAGTTAACCTTAGAAAGAGTTATGACTGGGTAAGAAATTCAAATGTTTTTAAAGGATATAATAGTTCTACTGAGATATATGTCACTGTTAAAGACTTGGATAAATTGGGTAATATTTACGCCGAGTTATTAGAAAACAGCGATTTGAGTATAGGGAGTTTATCTTATACGCATACCTCACTCGATAGCTTGGAAAATGAGGCTTATGTTACAGCTTTGAGAAATTCTCGAATCCTTGCAGAAAAGCTATTGGCAGAACTACAAGGTTCGGATCTTGAGATTCTCAAAATAGGAAATGTAGAGATATCTTCTTCTCTTCCTGATGAGTCATATTATAAGGAAGAAAAGATGTATGAAAATTATGAGTTTGTTGAGAAGAATAAAGGGGTATCAATTAATACAGGTACTGTAAGGGTAGTAGCATCTCTATATGTAGAATACCTGGTGGAATAAAGGTCTTATTTACTTCTTTTTCCTACTCTTACTTCTGGTAGCAAGTGGGTTGAATTCAAGTGCTTGTTTTACCCAATAGGCAAGATCGCTGTCTTCTTCGTACCCCTCAGGAAAGATATAATAGAAACCAGCCATTTTTTTTCCAGTCATATCCATTGGGTGGCATCCCTTTCTAGCCAGATAGTCTTCAGGGCTATTCTTGTCCAAGCGTACCATTAATCTATCACCACCTGACTCTTTATCGGTTTTTACCCCGATACACATCTTGTCATCAACCATAAAAACCAAACCACCCATCATCTTTTTCTCTTCAACATCTTCTCTATCAGTAAAATGGTTTCTAACCCTATCTGCCAGATATTCGCTATAAGCCACTGTGGATCCTAGTTTTAATTGTTATTCATATATGTTTCTTTAAAAATTATGAAATTTCTACTTTATTCTAACTGAAGAGTTCTTTTTATCCTTTAATCTCATATTCCCTAAATTTGTAGCTATTCCATAAGCCACTAAACTGAAAAACTCTCATGTCAATGAACTGCGGTATCGTTGGACTACCCAACGTAGGTAAATCAACACTCTTTCAAGCAATTACTTCGGCACCGGCCGAGGCTGCTAATTATCCATTTTGTACCATTGATCCAAATGTAGGTATAGTAGATGTTCCCGATGAAAGACTCGATAGAATTACCGGGTTTGTTGATCCCGAAAAAACGATACACACAACGACAGAATTTGTAGATATTGCAGGTCTTGTTAAAGGAGCAAGCCGAGGAGAAGGTCTTGGGAATAAATTCCTTGGCAATATCAGATCAGTTGGAGCTATTGTTCATGTAGTACGTTGCTTCGAGGATGAAAATATAGTCCATGTAGAGGGTAGTGTAGATCCAATACGCGACATAGAGATTATAGAAATGGAATTGGCCTATGCTGATATGGAAACAGTCCAGGCTCGCAAAGAAAAGTTAGGCAAGATGATTCGCTCTCAAGACAAAACAACTCGAGAGAAGGCCCTGGTAGTGGAACCGCTACTTGAAGTATTAGCAAAGACATTAGATGCAGGATTACCAGCACGGAGTCTGGAATTTACACCTGAACAAAAGGAAGCTGTAAGAGATTTGCATCTTATTACTATGAAACCCCAGCTCTATTGCTGTAATGTCGCCGAAGAAGATATTGCTGGTGAAAATGAGTTCGTTACAAAAGTACGTGAATATGCAGCGAAGAATGGTTCCGAGGTTGTAGTGATATCGGCGCAGGTAGAAGCTGAGATAGCAGCTCTAGATACCGAGGAAGAAAAAAGAGAATTTCTTGCCGATATGGGGCTTGAGCAATCGGGTTTGGATAAACTGATACATGCAGGCTATAAGATGCTGAACCTTAATACATATTTTACTGCTGGTAAGAAAGAAGTACGTGCCTGGACATTCAAAAAGGGATCTCTGGCACCTCAGGCAGCTGGGGTAATACATACTGATTTTGAGCGAGGCTTTATCAAGGCTGAGATATATCATTGTGAGGATTTGTTTTCGCTTGGTAGTGAAGCCAAAGTAAAAGAGGCAGGTAAAATGCGTCTGGAAGGTAAGGAGTATGAAGTAAAAGATGGAGATGTAGTTCATTTTAGATTTAATGTGTGATTATGCGAATAGTTCTATTAACTTTTCTTGCTTTTCTATGGCTTAATACAAACTCAATGGCTGATAATAATGCAAAGGATTTCAAGCTTATTTATGTATTTGATCCATTGTGTGGATGGTGTTTTGGTTTCTCGCCGGTAATAGAGGAATTTGCAATGTCGCATCCTGAAATAGATATACAAGTTGTATCCGGAGGCATGGTAGTTGGGGATGGGGTAGGTCCAATAGGTGAGGTTGCGCCTTACATAGCTCAGGCCTACAAAGATGTTGAGAAAGCTACGGGGGTCAAGTTTGGCAAGAAGTTTTTAGATGGTACTCTAAAGGATGGTAAAGCTATATTTACATCTGTACCGCCTTCAAAAGCAATGGCTGTAGTTAATCGGAGGAAGCCAGAGAAGGCTGTTGAATTTTCTGGTATGCTTCACCGATCTATATATCAGGATGGTTGGCAGCCGACGGATTTAGATTTATATAAGGAGCTGGCTGATTCAGTAGATATTAATAGTGATGAATTTTTAGAAGAAATGGAATCACCTAAGAATATAGCTAGGATGCAAGAAGATTTTGAATTGTCCTCTCAGCTTGGAGTTACTGGATTTCCTTGTGTCTTTATGAAGGGTAGCAAAGGAATAATTCTAATATCAGAAGGGTATATTAATAGAGATACGTTAGAAGCTGGATATAAAACAGCATTAGAAATTTTACATAAATAAGATATTGAAAAGGTATGTAAGTAGTGGAGTCCATGCCAAATAAAATATCATTAAGGCATGCATCAATCCAAGATCTTGATTTATTAATTGGGTGGGATGCACAGGAGCATGTTAGAGAAGGAGTGCCGGACGAATATTGGGACTGGGAAAATGAACTTCCAAGAAATCCTGAGTGGAGAGAGCAACTTATAGCGGAACTAGACGGCAAACCTATTGGATTTATTCAGATTATTGATCCAAAAGAAGAAGAGACACACTATTGGGGTAAGATAGGGGAAGGTTATAGAGCTCTTGATATATGGATAGGTGAGAGGTCCTATTTAGGTAAAGGTTATGGTACACAAATGATGAGATTGGCTATAGAGAGGTGTTTTGCTAATAATACTGTACATACAATTATTCTTGATCCGCTTGAGGCTAACAAAGCAGCTCATCGGTTTTATGAGCGGCTTGGATTTCAATTTATTGAAACAAGACTTTTAGGGAATGATATGTGTAAAGTATATGAAATTAATAGAGATCAACTTAAACTAAATCTTGATTGATTCCTTTTTATCTGCAGAGCCCATAGCTCTGCTTATTTCTTTCTCTTTTGCTTATTTTAGTGCAGTCAGGAATCTATTTAATCCAAACTACGAGTTATATTCATGGCACCCCATAACTACTTCCGGATACTGCAATTTTTTAAGTGGCCTATAGTACTTCTAATTGTAATTTGGATTGTAGCATGTGAAGAGGAGCAGCAACAATCAAAGCCGACCATGGAGCGGATTACCGAGTCGGTATATGCTTCCTTAAAAGTGCGCCCGCTAGATGAATATGCAGTGTATAGCCCCAAACCTGGTATTATTCAAGAATTAAGCGCAAAGGAAGGGCAAAAAGTAGCTAAGGGTGAACCTATTGCTAAAGTTGCAGGTGATAGGGCATATATCGAACTAGAAAATGCTCAATTGAATCTAAACCTTGCGCAAGAAAAACTCAATGGATCCGGCAATATACTGCAAGATATTAGTAATCAAATCCAAGCGGCAGAAATACAGCTTGAGATAGATTCATTGAATTACAAGCGATATAAAAGTTTATATGAGCAGAATACAGCCACATTAGTACAGCTTGAAAATAGTCAGCTTAAATATGAAATTGCTTTAACTCAATTAAACAATCTAAAAAATCGCTATGCCCAATCCGAGTTAGAACTTGAAAAAAACTACAACAGAGCTCTTAATAACATGGAGTTAGCGAGAAGCCACTATAGTGATTATACAATTAGATCTGAGATTGACGGACAGATCTATAGTTTAAATAAAAAAAACGGTGAGTTTATAAATATACAGGAACCTCTAGCTATTATTGGTAGTCGGGAAGAATTTGTTATTGATATGTCCGTAGATGAGGTTGATATTCCTAATGTAAGGATTGGCCAAAAAACGATAATAACACTTGATGCCTATCCAAGCCAGGTTTTTAAGGCTGAGGTTAGTAAAATTTATCCCCGGAAGGACAGCAGGACTCAAACTTATACGGTAGAAGCAAGGTTTATCGATATTCCGGAGGCTATTTATTCTGGCTTAGCAGGAGAAGCTAATATAATTATATCTCAGAAAAATAATGCTGTTACAATACCCCTTGAGTACTTATTACCAGGTGAAAAGGTGTTAACATCCAATGGAGAGATTGAAGTAGAGACCGGCATGAGAAATATGGGAAGGATTGAAATAGTTTCTGGCCTTGATACAAGTACAGTTATTATCAAACCCTAGCAGAAAATGAGTGACATTTCGCTTATATTTGATATTACTAAGACCCATCTGCTGAGCCGTTTCAAACAGAGTATTATAGCTGCGCTTGGGGTTACTTTTGGCATAGGTGCCTTTATTATACTTATGGGGTTCATGACTGGTTTGAATGGACTTTTAGATGGGCTCATACTTAACCGCACTCCTCATATTCATCTTTATAATGAAATTACTCCAAGTGAGATACAGCCTGTTGAGATGCATCCTGAATTTAAGGGTGGAATGAACGTAATCCATTCAATAAAGCCTAAAGAAAGTCAGATTCGGATTCATAATGCTTTACCTATTATCGAAACCTTGAGTAATGACCCGCGAGTATTAGGAGTGACTCCTCAGACTGCAGCTAAAGTATTCTATTTGGCTGGTGCTAATGAACTAAATGGCATTGTAACTGGTATCAATGTTCAGAAAGAGATAAGCCTTTATAATTTTTCGGATTACATAGTTGCTGGTGATCCGCTTGCCCTTGAGAGAACAGGAAACGGTATATTACTAGGTGCTGGCATTGCCGAAAAACTTTCTCTAAGTACTGGGGGGAAAATACAGGTTAGTACTGCCGGAGGTGGCATCTTTCCACTAAAAGTGGTGGGGATTTTTCAGAGCGGGCTTGCTGAGGTTGATAATATGCAGAGCTATGTTGATATTAATACAGCTCAGCGTCTGCTAGGTGGTGGGAATAATTTTATTTCCGATATAAACATCAAGCTAAATAATGTAAATGAAGCTCCTGCCATTGCAAAAGAACTTGCTAAGCAATATAATCTGACAGCTATTGATATTAATACAGCCAACGCTCAATTTGATACAGGTAGTATGATTCGTAATATGATAACATATGCTGTTTCAATTACACTACTTATTGTAGCAGGCTTTGGTATCTATAATATTCTCAACATGTTTATCTATGAGAAAATGGATGATATCGCTATACTAAAAGCTACAGGCTTTTCAGGTGCAGATGTGAAAAAAATATTTATTGGGCAGGCCACTTTGATAGGTATCGTTGGGGGTCTGCTTGGGTTAGTTTTTGGTTTTGTTATCTCAATGCTTATTGACAACGCACCTTTCGAGACAGAGGCTCTACCCACAATAAAGACTTATCCGGTAAACTATGATCCACTTTTTTATGTGGTGGGTATGGTGTTTGCATTTATCTCTACTTTTCTAGCCGGTTATTTACCCGCACAGAAAGCAAAAGAGATCGATCCTGTTGAAATCATCAGAGGAAAATAAGTTTATGTCCGTACTGGTGACAAAAAGCGTCAATAAATATTTCCGGGAGCCGGTGAACTATCATGTATTGAAAGATATTAACATGGAGATAGACGAAGGTGAGTTTGTCTCTGTAATGGGCAAATCAGGCTGTGGAAAGTCTACATTACTTTATATACTCTCAACTATGGATACTGATTATGAAGGTGAGCTATATATTGGTGGAGAGCTGGCTACCGGGCAAACCAAAGCGAAACTTGCCAGGCTGCGTAATGAATATATAGGTTTTGTTTTCCAATTTCATTATCTACTTTCTGAATTTACTGTGCTTGAGAATGTAATGCTACCTGCGCGTAAGCTAGGCAGAAAAAGTATAAGTGATATTCGCCAGGATGCTCTTATGAAATTAGATTTGCTGGGGATAGAAGATCAGGCATATAAAAAGGCCTCTATGATATCAGGTGGTCAGAAGCAGCGTGTTGCTATTGCAAGAGCTCTTATTAATGATCCAAAGATTATTATGGGTGATGAACCCACTGGTAATCTTGATAGCAATAATTCTGATAATGTTTTTAATATATTTAAGGAATTAAACCAGAATCGTAGCCTTTCTTTACTTGTTGTTACTCACGATACAGACTTTGCCCGCAAAACTGATCGTATAATAGAAATGGCAGATGGCAGGATAATCTGACATGACTTCTTTACAAGGTTAGCACGACTATGAATATCTGATAGGTCTATGCTTCTATAGTTGCCAGAATAATTTTTGCACATTCAGTTTTGGGCATCTGGGGATAAGCCTGAGTGACTATTTCATTACCATTCTTTTGGAGAACAGTAATGGTATTCATATTACCACCAAAACCGCTTCCTGACTGATCAGCCCGATTAAGTATTAAAATATTACATTTTTTAGCCAGTAGCTTTGCTTTTGCATTTTCAATGGCATCTTGAGACTCAAGGGCGAATCCTATTATGAACTTATTGTCTTTGTTGTTGGTATTTCTTTCAGAAATAGTTCTGAGAATATCAGGATTCTCAATTAAAGAAAGGTTCAGTTCGCCGGAATTATCTTTCTTTAGTTTGCCATCATACCTTTCGGTCCTGTAATCTGCAACAGCGGCAGCCATTATTATTGTGTCGGCAGAATCATATATTGCATCACAAGCCTTCATCATCTCTGTTGCTGATTCAACATCGATTATTCTGACTTCATTGTGAATTTCATTTCGTACTTCTTTATTAATCGGACCCAGAACTAGCTTGACATTCCAGTCTAATTTCACAGCTTCATTGGCTATAGCTATGCCCATTTTCCCCGATGAGAAATTAGAGATAAAACGTACATCATCTATTTTTTCAAGTGTAGGGCCGGCAGTAATAAGCATATTCCCTTTATTCCCCTGGGTTGGGGAATTACTCAGTATTTGAGATAGTTTTTCCACTAGATCAAGTGGTTCAGGCAAACGTCCTTTGCCTACTATGCCCGAAGAGAGCTCCCCTTCCTCCGGTTCAATGATTAGAGTACCATGACTAATAATTCTCTCAATATTAGCCTGAGTTGTTGGATGCATATACATATCATGATCCATTGCCGGAGCAATTATTGCCTTTTTGTTTCTTGGGAGTGCAACATACAGAGCTGAGACAGTTGTATCACAGTTGCCACTTGCCAACCTCGAAAGGGTTGTAGCTGATGTTGGAGCTATAAGATATGCATCGCACCAATGAGCCAGATGTATGTGCCAAGCGCCATCTTGATATAAATCCTCATCAAAGATATCAACTGCCACATGGTGTTTCGAGAGATTAATAAGGGTATCTTTGGTTACAAACTTCATTGCAGAAGTGGTCATTGCTACCTTAACTTCTGCACCAGCACGAATTAGTTCTCTGACAAGAATTGGAGTTTTGTATGCAGAAATAGAACCTGTTATACCGAGTAGTATTTTTTTATTTTGAAGTTTACTTTGGTGCATAAGTTTCTATTTCGAATAAGGATGAAGAGAAGTTATCTTACTGAAGTCCTGATATACTTATGCTACGAATATAACATTTCTAGAAGTTATGAGTAATGGGGAATGTGTTTAATTAATATTTGAGGTTTAACAATGAAATCAGTATTTCTGATAATGATTGTGGTGTTGATGTCTGGCACTACTTGGGCTATTGAAAAATTACCTGGGCAATGGTCATTTCAAGGTGGTATTGGTATGCCAATACTATTTGACAGTGATTTCTACGGTACCTGGGACGAGTTTGATGCTTCGTATGAAAATGGTGAACTTATAACCTATCCTTTTGGGGACGGTTCGATTGTGAATCTTGGTTTTGCTGGTGATTTGCAATACCGATTTGAAAATTCAGCATGGTCCATATATTTTGGAACACATGCATACGCTTTATTCTCGGAAAGAGAAGGGGGGGCAGAGATATTCCCGAATATAGAGGCATCGATAGTACAGTATTCTACTTTAATGAATTCCATCGGTGTAGTTTATGATTTTGGACAGTTAGAAGACAGTTGGAATTTTGCCTTAAGAGGCGGAGCAAATTTAGCATTTACAAGTGCCAGGGGGCTCAATCAGTTTTTGAATTCAGAAGAGTCGCACTTTTTGATGGGTATGGGCCTGGAATTTTCTCCGGTTATAAGATATAATTTTGAAAAGCTGCCATTTTCTTTGGAGCTGAATAATTTTGTAGGGCTACCTATAGTGAGCTTTGATGATACCTTACATAGGTCTTTTTCTGAGAAAGTCCGTGTTTATTATATGCCAACGATAGGTATGCGGTGGTGGATGTGATAAGTTAACAATTCACCCGAGGTTTCGTACTTATGTCTGATTATATAGCTTATATTGGTTCGATTGTGCAGAGCTTAATGTTTTTATCCCAATCCTAACTCAGTAAATGAAGATTACTTGGAAGAAAGTCTGGAATGTCATAATTGGTAAACAGGAAAAGAAACCTGTAACTTTTGTAGAAAAAATAGTTTCTTTTCTGAAGACACTAGTATGGGCAATATGTGTTGTCACAATTATTAATGGGCTTCTAATTGCATCTTTTGTAGTGCCAACTGGATCTATGGAAGGAACAGTTCTGGCCGGTGATTTCTTATTTGTCAATAAGTTCAAATATGGGCCATCTACTCCTCAGATTATCCCATTCTTTAATATACCGTTACCTTTCTATAAATTTCCGGGTCCATATGATCCCGAAAAAGGCGATATAATTGTATTTATCTATCCAGGAAAAAGTACTGAGCTGGAGTCACCGGAATTTACATACTATCTTAAAAGATGTGTTGGTGCTGCAGGTGATTCACTTAGCATTATAGACAATAGTGTATATGTTAATGGGGTTAAAGAGAATTTTCCTGAGACGGGGCGCAAAAAAGATAGCTCCACCGAAGGTGCAAATTTTCCTGGTGGTAATTCGTGGACGTTACATAATTATGGACCGATTTATATACCCGCTGCAGGTGATATTTTGAAATTAACACCTGAAAATTTCCGACATTATGAGATGCTTATTAGGAGAGAAGGTCACGAGATAATTGCCTTAGGGGATGGATATATGATTGATGATGTGAGAACTGATACTTATACTGTTGAGAGAGATTATTGCTGGGCAATGGGTGATAATCGTGATAATTCGGCCGATAGCCGTTCGTGGGGCTATGTACCTTATGAAAGTGTTGTTGGTACTCCGCTGATGGTTTACTGGTCATGGTTACCTGATGATAATACAGAAAAACCCATTGGATATAATCATATGACAGGCCAAACTGTCTATGAAAAGAATAGTTTTGGTGATAAAATCTCAAATATTCGTTGGGAAAGGATTTTTAATACTCCGGATTGATATGAACCCAAATTCTGCTGAAATCTCGAAATTACTAAGTGATGCTCGGAAAGGGCTCATTGATATTCAAAAAGGGTTTGATGATTATCAGAACTCATTTTTTCCACAACGCACTCCTGAATTCTTTTGTCTTGAGCTAAATGGTGAGGCCGGTGAACTTGCCAATATTGAGAAGAAACAGTGGAAAGGGCGTGAGATAGATCCTGCTCAGTTTGCTGATGAAGCTGCTGATGTGTTTATAGCATTAATGAATTATTCTAATGCTCGGGGAATAGATCTTGGTCAGGCAGTAGTCACTAAACTTGAGAAAATAGAGGCTAAAAGGCAAGAAATGGCTGCTGATGGCAAGGCATTTTGAATAGCTAATGGCTAGTACACTATCAATAGCATATATTACTCTGAATGAAGAACAACGGCTTCCTATGTCTCTTGAGGCTGTCAAAGAGGTTGCCGATGAGATAGTAATTGTTGACTCGGGATCGACTGATGCGACAATTAGTATTGCAAGAGCCCATGGGTGTAAAATAATTGAAAGACAGTGGACCGGCTATGGTGATCAGAAAAATGCTGCTCTCCAAGCTTGTACATCAGATTTAATTCTTTCGCTTGATGCTGATGAAGTACCTACCCCTGAACTGATAATAAGTCTTCAGAATCTTAAATCAAGTAGTAACGCTGGTACCGTATACTCTCTCAAAATGATGACTGTTTTCCTGGGTAAAAAACTTCTTCATACCTGGCAGCCTGATATACATACACGGTTAGTAGCTAAATCTATAAAGCCCAGGTGGTCTGAAGATAAAGTACATGAGAAACTAATATTTGATTCTGGATCTCATGAGCCAGAGTTGTTGAATGGCTTCGTATTGCACTATACTTATACTTCTATTAGCCATCAAATGGAGAAAATGATGGCTTATGCCAGATTGGGAGCAGATGATCTCTTTATTCGTGGCAAGAAAAGCAGTGTTGGTAAAATATTTGCCCGACCATTATGGCGTTTTTTCCGACAGTATGTATTAAGAGCTGGTTTCAGAGATGGGATCCCAGGTTTGTTAGCAATTGCAGGCGAGTCATATTATGTATATCTGAAATATGCACTACTAGCTGAAAAACAGCTCAAAGACCAAAAGTAGAGGTTGTGATAATTGAATCTAAGAAGTGTACTAGATACTTAAGAATATCTCAGCTCTATTTGGCATTCCATTATTATCCGAATAATAAATCTCGAAATCACTGACAAATGTTCTGCTTAGCTTGTCATTAGCTTTCCATATTTCTATCCAAGCAGCCACTACTCTGTCAGGAGTTGGGTTATCTATCTCGATCACCAAATATTCACCTGTTTCAATTATATGCTCTACGAAACCATTGGGTAGTTCACTTCCAGATTCTACTTCTGACCCCAATATAGCACTATAGGCTCCTTCATAGCCACTTTCATAGTTAGTGTAGATCGATACAATATTTGTATTTGATCTTTTTTCAAGCTGCTCTAAAATTCTTTCTGCAAAGAATCTTTCCCATAACTGCTTCATATCAATTGCTGCTTTGTTATCGGCATTGGTTGTTCTACACATTATACCATGTACTTTTATTGCCGAATTAATTGTTTGTTTTGAATAGTTCATTAATGCTTGTCCACAATACCCAGCTGCCATTAGCGACTTAAGGTATATTAGTTTAGTTCAATTAAAATTCAACGGTAAGATATGAAAACCAACCTAAAAGGAAAAACTGCTTTAGTCACTGGAGCATCAAGTGGAATTGGTGAAGCTACAGCTTATGCTCTTGCTGAAGCGGGTGCAAATTTAGTATTATCAGCCAGAAGAGAAGATAGATTGATAGGAGTGAAAAACAGGATAAAAGAAAAGGGTGGAAAAGCCTTGGTGGTTAAGACAGATGTTACAATACAGGATCAGGTAGAAGCATCGGTTGAAGCAGCTAAAAGTGAGTTTGGGAGTATAGAGATTCTGATAAACAATGCCGGGGTGATGCACCTCAGTCTTTTAGATAAGTTATGGGTAGATGAATGGATGAAAATGGTTGATGTAAATATTAAGGGTGTTATGTATGCTACTGCTGCAGTTCTACCTGGCATGATTGAACAAAAATCCGGACACATAGTTAATATATCCTCAGTAGCCGGCCGTAGAGTTATGAAGGGGGGGAGCGTGTATTCTGCTACTAAATATGCTGTCCGGGCGTTCAGCGAAGGGCTTCGCCAGGAGTTTAGTCCTAGCACAGGCATAAGAATTACTTGTGTTGAACCGGGAGCTGTTGCTACTGAATTAGGACAGCACATTAATGACCAGGATATAATTAAGGCTTGGCAGAATCGCTTTGGTGATCTGAAGACAATGGAGTCAGAGGATATAGCAGCATCTATTATCTATGCACTTGAACAGCCCCAACGAGTTTCGGCACATGAGATATTACTATATCCAACGGATCAGATGTAACCTTATCTTTAAATTCTTGTACAGTTAATTATTGGTAACATATGTTTATAATGATTAATTGTGGAAGAGTAAATGCGTATAGGTATTCTACTGATAACTATAATCAGTTGTTTGTCTGTTTTGCAGACAAATGCTGCTGATTTATATCTAGCCGATTTCCAGAGTAAGGATATGGGTTTTTTGAATACCCTTGTAGAATTTGAAGAAAGTCCTGGTACGTTTGAATTTGCCTCCCCTGAAGACAGGTCGGATGTTGTTCTGTCTTGGTGGGATGATTTCCTGGGCGGTATTTTCACCGATGATTTTGAAGAAGGTAGACTCTTTAGGGTGGTCAAACAGAGTACTAAACAGAAAGAAGACAAGACTATACTTTCGGGTATTTTTGTTTCATCATTTGGCAAGTATTACTTCGAAGGTACTAAGGAAGGTAACTTTATTACAGCTAAACTCCTTGATAGAAATCGTAAAGAGGTTGGAAGCTTTACGGCCAAGCCATATAATGGTGATACACCTCTAAAAAATTATACTGAAATTTCTCAAGAAGCTTTTGAGGTAATTGAGAATAAGATCTATGATTATAAAATAGACCAAAATTCTGACTATCAGGATATCAAAGAAGAGGTTACAGCTACTGCCACTGAAGTCCATGATGATCTTGAATTCGTCTTCGCCTTCTTTTATCGTATGAGAGATTTGGGAATTTCACATCTTGGTCTGATGAGATTACCAGAGAACAATCTTAATACCGAAGCTGAAGACCAACTAGCATCATTGGAAGATGAGCCTGCTAATCTAGAATATAAAACAATTACTGGGCGCAAGAATATATCTAGATCAGATATTGGATATCTAAATATTCGATCGTTTTCCGGAAGTGCTTCAGAAATGCGATTGCTAATGGATAGTATAATGTCTTCACCACCTTCCACTTTGATCATTGATTTAAGAGAAAACAGCGGGGGATCTGTCGAAGCGGGAATTGCTTTTGCAGAATACTTCGTGGATCATAAGTACATAGGGGGGCACTTTCTTACCCGAAAATGGTTCAAAAAATATGGGTCTTATAGAGAGGATAAAATTAAAGGTTCGCAATTAAAACAGTTTGGAGAAGCAGATTTTGATTTAATAATCAAAGGTATTCACGAAGAGGAGGGGCTTACCCTAGTAATAGAACCTCTGGCTAAGACTTACCAGGGGAAAGTATATCTACTTATTTCGGGCCGGACAGCATCTACTTGTGAACCAATTGCTTATGGACTGAAGCAGACGAAGAAAGCCATATTGATAGGACAGAATACTGCAGGAGCAATGCTTAATGGTGAGTATTTCTCTATATCCGGAGGATTTACAGTGATTGTACCTACAGCTGATTACTATACTGTATCTGGCGAAAGACTAGATCAGGTTGGGGTGGTACCAGATCATGTGACTGAATCGGGAAAAGAATTAGAAGCGGCTTTGGATTTGATTCATCTTGGTTTCACTAATAAAAAGACCCGATCAAAATAATTTGCTTCAGTTGCAACTTTTTTAGGATTCGTGGTTATTTATATATATACTCTCAATTAGATTCTTAGTTTCAGGGTGCTATTTATTTTATTGTTCGACTATTATTTAATAACCGCCGATGATATATGTATAGATTTTTTGTATTATTATCCTGCTTATACCTGATAGGGTGTAGCTCAATAGAAAGTGAAGTAGAAGACATTGATTCAGATGATTCGGATGTGCTAAAGGAGATTACTGTAGATTTTGATGAGTTAGAAATCGATATTGACTCCGATGGAGGTGCAGATTTATTTGGCAAATTATACAGAAACCCTAATGACCAAACAGAGCTATTTTGTACTTATGGGTTATTGTTTACAGATAATGGCTGGCATATTCTGTCAAAAAGAGATCTAAGAAAGCTTGATATTATTGATTTCCCGGAAATATGGCCATTATATAAAGGAGATTCTATCTATAGAAGTGCTGATAAAGTTCTTTATGAAGTTGACTTTTATCATGGCAATGAATCATTGGCTTTTGTTGGGAAAGCAGAAATAAATAATAGGAAACAGGTATTGGCATCGGGGAATCTCACATCAGGAAAAGAACAATATGTAGCTTTAATGAAAGTTGAGAATGGGCAAAAACATTTTGCCTGGGTGGATATATCTGTAAATCCCATTCTTGATATTCAATGGGAAGATGAAAGTAGTGGACTCCTTGGTTATGACTATTACTGCGAGACAAGGGTAGGAGAGATCTTTTACCAGAGTGTATCAGAATCGGTAGTCTTTGCCGGGAAAAAATAGAGTTACTGTTTTTGCAACTTTCCTAAAGTTATCGTTACTTAGTCCAAGAGATATCTATAACAATATTGATAAAAAAGAAATGAAAAACACTTTTTCCTACTTCTATCTTATTCTAATTGTGTTGGTAGGAGTCAGTCTTGCAGTTACTTCTTGTCAGATGCTAGTGGATGATGATGGCGGGACCGGTGGAGATCCTAACGATGATCGACCACTATATGATGGTTATATCTCGGAATTTAGCCTTGATATTGATGAAGATGGGATGGATGACCTGACAACGTCGCCCGAACCCCGATCAGTCGGTGAAAGCACTTATCAACTTCATTATTTCGTATCAAATGACAATCTAAATCTTCTTGCTCATCAGAGAGTCAGGGTAACTGGTGAGGAAGAGTTAGACGTTAGGGTTGTTGAGTTACTTGCGAGAGGTGATAAGATTGAAAGAGGTTTTGAAGAAGTACTCTATCCAGTTGATTACTACTATGGTCCGAAGTACCTTGCAATTGGTGCACAGGTAAATAGCGATGCTACTATTCCAATGTACTTTGATGGTCCGATAGCTGGCAAACAAGGGTATTTAGCTTTTTATATGAATGAACCAGATGGCAGGCATTTTGGTTGGATTGAAGTAGAATGTGACTCTTACCCTGAATTAGTATTACAAGACATGATGAAACCTACCATGACTCTGCTCGATACTAAATTCAAAGTTACTGACGTATACCTATGTCCAAAAGCAGAATTATTTTTAAGAGCTGGTTCAAAACCTCAGGGATTGCAACGCTCATGATCATCAGTTTGGATTTTTAATTCATCCGTGAGAGCTAATAATAATTATTATTGAATGTGACCAGATTTTAGTCTGGTCGCATTTTTTATGGCCTAATATTGTTTCTTTTTAATAAGTAGTAATCCATTTTCCATCCAGGGGTCAGTTTAGCTCTGACAATTGTACAGTCTGTAACTCCATTTCTACTAAATCTGCTGACAGGTTTGTAGGAATTGTATATCTGGTTTGCCCTGAAGAAAGAATCAACTTCAGGTGTAATATTCATGAAAATGTAATCAGGTGTTTTATCAACTATGACTTCAAGTTTATAGTCATAATCTGATGCAATAGGATGTATGAGACTTTCAGAATCATATATATATCTGCGACTAGTATAGCCGATTATACCAATATCATCTGCAAAAATGCTTTGCCTATCTGTATCACTATTATTTTCCCAATAACTGTGCAAAGGCTCATATATATTACTGTTAACAGTATTATTACCAATGTAAAGATTAATGATTAAGGAAATTATAAGAGGAAATGCCAGCAAAACAGTAAAGATAACTTGCTGGGGCAGACGAATTTTTTCAAGAATATATTTAGCTGTTCTGGAAGATAGATCAGCATAGAAGTAAAGTATTGGATATATATACCAAGTAAATACTATTTGGGATTTTGCTAGGAAAGCTACAATGTATAAAGCAACAAATAAATGAAACAAATTTGCCGCTTTATTCTTGATTAGCAGCCAAGCTCCTAAAATAGATATTAAAAAGATTGCAATCATGGATGGATCTCTCAGGAGTAAGCTCCGAAAGGTAATTATAAGGGGTTGTTCTAATCCGCTTTTACCGATAACAGACTGAGGCAGAATACTACCATAGAATAGGTACATAATTGTCATGCCAATGCTAACAACCAGCAGACCAGATAAAATAGGTATGACAGCTTTACTTCTAAATCTATAGAGCGAATATATACTACCTATGATTGCCATAAGTGCCATTTCCGGACGGATAAAAAAGCCTATACAAGCAAGGGTTACTCCCCATGGTGATTCCATTCTCTCAATTAAATACAGGCAGGCAATTAATACAAACAAGAACAAGTCAGATTCCATACCTCCAAGACCTATCCTAATCGAATAAGGGAGTATGATCATTATTGCGGAAGCAATAAGATAATTGATTGTTCCCCATTTCATATATCTTGATACCAGGACAAGAGTAGCAGCCCCCAGAAAGATATTAAACAGTCTTATAAGAGTTTCAGGTTCGGGCAGCAGATAGAAAAGTGAGCATAATAGTCCCCACAACGGTCCGGTTACGCCAAGGTATGCTTCACCAGGGTTATAGATAAATCCTAATCCATCTGCAAGATTACGCGCATATCGAAAAGAAATAAAAGCATCATCAAATAAATTGACAGTTGGCCATTGTATTAGTCTACACAAAACATATATCAGAGGAATAACTAGTCCTGCTATTCGGCCTAAGCTCTGATCTTTAGATGGAGATGTATTTTTTTTAACTGTCATTGCTATGTAATTTCTCTGCAACAAGAATCATGTTGTTGCTAAAATTTCCATTACAAATATAGTATAGGCAATTGGCTCGTCGAATCACGGCAGAATTATATTATTGAAGTATTAGGGTATCTATTTATACTTGGTGATACTTAATTTGATATGAATTGTTTAGGAAGCACAGCTTGAGTTATATCCTGATAACCATTATTGTACTTAATCTATTTAGGAACTATTTGAAAAATTGCTTTGGTATTATATCTGTACTACTTAGTCTTACTCTTCTGACAGCAAGTTTAGCTGGTGTTGAAAATGAAAAGCCAAGAGTATCTATGTCTTTTGATGATGGTTCTATACGTGATTATCCAGGTTACTCTGGTAATTACTGGAATGAGCTTTTATTAGAAAACTTAAAAAGTAATAATCTTAAAGCAATTCTGTATGTCAAGGGTGTAGCTCTGGACAATAATAAAGGAAAACAGATTATCAAAAGTTGGGATAGTGCTGGTCATATGATTGGTAATCATACTTACAGCCATGCAAATTTTAATAATAATGATGTGAGTCTGGAGGATTACAAGAGAGAGTTTCGGATAAATGATTCACTTATAAACCAGTATACTAATTATGCCAAGTTATTTAGATTTCCTTACCTGAAAGAGGGTAATACTATCCCGAAAAGAGATGGTTTCAGGTTATTTCTCAAGGAACAGGCTTATAGTATAGGATATGTCACAATTGATGCATCTGATTGGTATATTGATAGCAGGCTTGCCAAAAGGCTCAGTGAGGATTCGATAGCAGATATTTCCGGATTTCGTGACTTCTATATCGAGCATCTATTTGATAGAGCACAATACTATGATTCTTTGGCTCAGGTGGTTTTGGGCAGAAAGATAAGCCATAATTTATTATTACATCATAATCTTGCTTCAGCGCTATTTCTGGATGATCTGATCCAATATTTTAGAGATAATGGGTGGGATGTGATTGATGCCAGTGAAGCATATAAGGATGATGTGTATAAGGAATTACCTGATATCCTGCCTGCCGGAGAAAGTCTTATATGGGCGTTAGCAAAACTATCAGGGAGATACAGTGATGCACTACGCTATCCCGCTGAAGATAGCAGATATGAAAAGGCCAAAATGGATAGCTTAGGTCTTTAATTATTTAGTTCTTGATTAAATATGAAGCCAATATTAGAAACTGAAAGACTAATTCTCAGAGAATTTGTACCTGACGATGCCCAGGCTGTATATGAGTTTGACTCTAATGAGGAAGTAAACCGATATACCGGAGAGGAATGCCTTGATTCGGTTGATAGTGCCAGAGAGATAATTACCGGCATTTTAATTCCTGATTATAGAAAATATGGCTATGGCCGCTGGGCAGTAATTTATAAACCTGATGGTAAGCTTATCGGCTTTTCGGGCTTGAAGTATTTATCTGAAATTGGGGAAACCGATCTTGGTTTTAGGTTTTCGCCGGAATACTGGGGGAAGGGAATAGCTACTGAATCTGCTCGGCTAGTTGTAGATCATGGTTTTGAAAAACTTGGTCTGAGTAGTATTATAGCTATAGCAATGCCTGAAAATAAAGGGTCTTGCAGGGTTCTTGAGAAAGCAGGCTTCTATCTTTATAAGACTGGCGAGTACCTTGGTGATGGGGGAAATCATAATTGGTTCAGACTCAATCGAGGGGGAGTCTGAACTCCCCTTCAATTATAAGTCTATACTTCAACTGTTTTCCAGTAGCCCCTTTTGAAATAGTACCAAGCTATAGCTGTAAGTAATACTTCGGCTGTAGGAACTGCTATATATGCACCTGTTTCGGCCAGGCTGGTGTGGGTAGCTAATATATAAGCTAATGGCACTTGTACTAACCAGAAGCTAACCAGGTTGATATAAGTGGGTGTTTTAGTATCCCCGGCACCATTAAGGGCCTGGATTAGCACCATACCTACTCCGTAGAAAATGTATCCTGAGCCTATTATCCTGAGGGCTTCAGCTCCATAGTCAGCAACTGTAAGGTCGCTGGTGAAAAATGCCATTATCTGGTGTGGGAAGGCAAGAAAGAATACCATTACTATCCCCATAAACATGGCATTATAGCGGGCAGTAATACGTACACTCTGTTCGGCGCGATCTGGCTGTTTGGCTCCGAGATTCTGACCCACCAGGGTAGCAGCTGCATTGCTGAGTCCCCATGCCGGCAGCAGGAAGAAGATGAAGTTCCTAATGGCTATCTGATAGCCTGCTGTAGCATTAGTACCTCCGGCTTCGGCAACTAGTTTGGTAAGCACTATCCAGCTACCACTTGCGATAAGGAACTGCAGTGTAGCCGGCGAAGATATCTTGAGTATGTTTCGGATAGTGGGGAAGTGTGGCTTAAAGTCTTTTAGCGAGACAGGAATCATGCTCTTGCCACCAAAGAGGTGCCAAAGCTGATATGTTACCCCGGTACCCCGTCCAATAGCAGTAGCTACTGCAGCTCCTTCCAGGCCAAAATAGGTTATGAAAATGGGATCGAGTATGATATTGATTATCGATGCGATCCAGAGACTCTTCATAGCCATGGCAGCGTTACCAGCTCCCCTGAAGATACCATTGATAAGGAATAGGAGGAGTATGGTAATGGAGCTACCAAACATGATACGTGTGAAGCCTGCGCCACTGGCAGAAACTTCTGGGGCTGCTCCCATGAGTGATAGTATATCTTCGGCAAAGAAAACCCCTATCGCGCTTAGTATGAGAGTGAAGAAAATAGAAACTACAATAGCCTGAGCGCCTGCTCTCCCGGCTGCCTCTTTGTTTTTCTCTCCGATACGGCGCGCTACTATAGCCGTAGCGGCTGTGCTAAGACCTATGGCTATGGAGTAGAGTATGGTGATAACTGACTCGGTAAGGCCTACGGTAGCTATTGCTCCTGCCCCAAGCCTGGAGACGAAGAAGATATCGACTACGGCGAAAACACTCTCCATGCTGAGCTCAAGTATCATAGGGACTGCAAGTAGAAAGACAGCACGTGGCAGACTGCCTTTTGTGAAGTCATGTTCACCACCTGCCAGCGACTGCCTGACTAGCTGCCAGAAGGATTTTTTTTCTTCTTGGATGTCGGGGTTTTCCATTTACTTTTTTGTAATTGCTATTTGGCTATTAAGTGCGTGGGCTAATAACAGATGTGGGATGAAAATGTTACCACAATTGCAAATTATGTAAATATGGTAACAGTTGTAATGTCTTTTTTAATATGAAGTGTACCGGGGCAATAGTAGTTTAGGGCTCCAGACTTTTACTGTGAACTTGTTGATCAACATTTGAATGTCATTCTGAGGGTGATATCGACTAGGATGAAATCGCCCTCTTTTCCTTATATTGTACCATCATTAACAAAAGCCGATTGCTATAAGAAAATAGACAAACATATATAAAGACTTGTAAGGTTTAAACCTACTCTTTGGGACATATCGAAAACTCCCCATTTTCAACCATCCAAGCCCAAGAGATAGGGACTCCTCCATATACAATATGGGGGTGTTCTCATTTCTATTTGGATGTTGGTGCTGGGGAGTACCACGATATGTTAGGAATGGATCAAGGACACCCCTTTTTCATGCCTGCCCGAAGATATTTTATTTATCATTTATTTAAGGAGGGCATTATGTCCAGAATCATTATATCTCCACACAATCAAATGTGGAGGGAAGTATGAAAAAGTCATTTGTTATTCCGATATTATTAATTATTGGGAATACGTTATTATATAGTGTAAACAGTGAGCACTGTGAATTTGAGGGTAGCGGATTCAGATGCACCAGTAGAACATATCTTGATCCACCATTAGATAATATATCTATCTATAAGATTGAATGGAGGTTGGCTACGGGTCTTCTATATAAATCATATATCGGAATAGTTGATAATGTGTCAGGTGATGTAATCTTTAGTACGATAAGGCACTTTAGTTACAAACAAGCATCACATGAAACAATTGGTTTACGTAGAAAAGTACTCAATATTAAAGACAGAAAGATAGAGATAGCAGAAGATGTCATGAATATTTATATAATGGTATTTGACAGCACGGGAAAATTACTAAGCAGGCATACTGCAATTGGTGGTCAACATATATTTCTTAGTGAAAGAATCCAGGGATGTCTATTTCTGAAAGCTGTTTCGAATGAAGAAGTCTTTAACACGCAGATCAAATTGGGAGAGTAAAATGAAAATAATATCAGCCGTTACTGCCTTGATACTTCTAACATACATATCATTACTCTCGACTTCACTACCACCAATATCAATCTCGAATACGCCCTCAGACAGTTTAGATTTTGCATATATGGAATTCTTAAATGGAGATACTGATTATATCAGTGTTCTCATATTTGGACAGATGGGGGATTATGCTGTTACAGGGAAGATAATCGGTGGTTCGATAGGGTTTGAGAAAGACTCAACCATTTATAATTTTGATGAAATACAATACCAGCGTGTTTATCTTGAAACATTTATTAATAACATTGAGAATAACAACACAATTTTGCTTGAGGCCCGTGATACTTCAAATACCGAGGCTATTGGATTCATCTACGTTGCACGTAATTATATCGCAACTCAGCTTTCGCCGGGATTGATTGATAGCATCGAAAATCAGGTTTATCCAGTTTGGGACAGCCTTGATTCCACAAATGGTTTTACAGATATTTACAGGCCGGATTTGACTGAGGCAGTGAGAAATAGCGGAGACGCCTATATAATCTCCTTCGATCAGCCTGATACTTATGAGAGTGGCTATACATTAGCAGAACTGGATTACGAGTACATCTATCAAAATTCTGCAACTGATTACCTGGAAAAGATACTGGATACCGACCGGAATAATGAGCTGGTAGGCTTCCGTTATTATTCTGATTTAAATGGCCAAGAATATATAATATTTATTAAAGCTAATAATTAGTGAATAAAGAGAGAGTATTAATACTAAAAAGCCTCACTGATTAATTTCGGTGGGACTTTTTTTGTTTCTGTCTGCTTTTGCTGAAGGAAGTTATGAAGATCCTTCACTTTAAACTTGTCGCGATTTCATTTAATATGAAATTGGCCCCTCCGGAGGGGGATAGTTCTTTTCTTGGGTACTTACTTCTTCCGGGTGTGGTAACTTTCTATAGTTTCTCCGGTTTTGTAGCCTTGGATAAGCAGGGGTAGTGTATCACTTGCGATATTAAAGAAGGGAAGTTCCTGAGCATCAATTTTTAAATCTAATTCCTCTTTTGAAAGTAAATGTCTGGCGCGGTCAAGATAGGTACCACCCATCAGATGACGGAATTCATGCTGAAATATAACTGAAGCGAAGCCTTCCAACCTTCCTTTTTGAATTTCACCTTGCGGATTTTGAGATTCGTATTCGATCCACTCATATGTAGCAACGTTACCCCTTTTTTCACCGTGAGCACTAAGGCAACCATGCCAGAAGTTCTTTCGGGATTCGGAGGCTCCGGTGATCCGGGGATTTATAAACACTTGCTTTGGGACAGGTCCGAGAACTTTATATCTAGGATTGTCAGGCTTGGCTTCGATAATGAATATTTGCAGACTCTTGCCGATTTGATTGGAGGCTATCCCTACACCTGCATGTCGGAGCATCACGGCATACATACTATCTATGTAGGTATATAATTCTGGTGTATTGAATTCATCGCTTCTGATACGCCTTGGGGACATATACAATGTGTTGGTATCTCTTCCTATGTTACCTTTCGGGATATGCTGAACCACATCAAAACCGTGCTCCGGAATCGATAGTGTAGAAGAATAACGGGAGGCGCATGACAGTTGAATAAGCGCAACTAATATTATTATCGCATAGGGAACTATATTACCGGGCATAACTGATTCTGTACAGTAAAACAGATTGGCTTTCTAGAGCTTTTAAAATATGATATATGGGGTAAACTAAAACCCTGTTCCTGTTTAGGAAGGATGATTTTCTGTATTTTGCTTATCCGATATTGTGGAAGACATTTTGGACGTCGTCATCTTCTTCAAGACGCTCTATGAGTTTCATCAGGTCCTCCATCTGTTCTTCGGATAGATCTATTGTTGTTTGCGGAATATATTCTAATTCAGCATGACTAACATCTACATTGTTTTCTTCCAGGGCGTTCTGCATATCAACAAAGCCCTCGAATGAGGTATAGGCTATAAGTGTATCTTCATCTATTTCGATATCATCGGCACCATATTCTATGAACTCCATCTCAAGTTCTTCAGGGTCACTATCACCTATTTCTTTTTTGAATACTCCTTTGCGATCAAACATGAAAGCTACTGAACCGCTATTGCCTAGTTGGCCACCACCCTTACCAAAGTGAGCCCGGACATTAGCTACTGTTCGTTTTGTGTTATCGGTTGCTGTTTCTACCAGTACTGCCACACCGTGAGGTCCGTATCCTTCGTAGATTATCTCACTAAGATCTGCTGCATCTTTTCCGGAGGCTTTCTTAATGGCCGCCTCTACCCTGTCTTTGGGCATATTATTGATCTTGGCATTTCGGATAGCAGCGCGTAACCGCGGGTTAGCATCGGGGTCGGGACCACCCTGCTTCACAGCAATAGCGATCTCTTTTCCGATTCTTGTAAAGGCTTTAGCCATTTTGTCAAAGCGGGCAAACATACGGTGTTTGCGCTTTTCGAACATGCGTCCCATAGTTAGCAGATTTAGTTAGTTGTTAGAATCTATACATGCAAAATACGAATGGTAAGGAGATTTAGGGAGGGTCTACGTTATAATTGACTATAACTATTTGCATTGTAGACACAATTAGCTTTTCCAAATTGGATGGAATTGCTAATTTACTAGCAATGGGATTCGCTGAAAACCAACTAGAGTAGACAAAAATAATTATTGAGGTAAGGTAGTATTAATTATAGAGATTAGGTATGAAGATGAAACCGGCAACAACGATTTTAAGAATTTTTGATGAATCTAAGGCTCGTGAATTCTATATAGACTATTTAGGCTTCAGTATAGATTGGGAGCATAGATTTGAGAAAAAAGCACCAATTTATTTTCAGGTTTCCAGAGGTGATTGCATTATCCATTTGTCTGAACATCATGGGGATGGAACTCCGGGAACCAGACTAAGGATCCCATGTGATGATGTAAGAGCTTATCATAAAGAGTTACAATCAAAGAACTATAGATTTCTTAACCCTGGAATTGAAACACAGCCCTGGTCGCAGTATGAGCTGAGCCTAACTGATCCTTTTGGTAATACATTATTATTTTTTGAACCCCAGTTGTAATCATGATCTGATATATAGACAGTGAAATTGTTGAGTTCAATGGGAAAAAGCTACCCTAATATTTAATTAGAAATTGATTTATTATTAACTGGCTCTGTCTGATAGAAAAGGTATGCTTTGGTGTTCAATAAGCTTAATCTAATTATAATTATTAGTCTGTAGTTGTTTAAGTTAAGCGGTAAGAAGCATATAATTTTATAACTAAACTGATTTAATAATATGAAAAGAATTATCATATGTGCTGACGGCACCTGGAATCGTCCTGAGGAAGATATCGAAGAAGATTTTCCGACAAATGTACTGAAGTTTGCCAGGGGAATAGCTCCGAAAGATACTGATGGCACTAAACAAGTAGTATTCTATGATTGGGGGATAGGATCTTACCATGACAAGGCAACCGGTGGAGCATTTGGCTCCGGGCTTGAAAAGAATGTGATGGATGGATACAGATTTCTGGTTCATAATTACGAACCAGATGATGAAATTTACCTTTTCGGTTTTAGCCGGGGAGCTTATACTGTACGCAGTTTGTGTGGTCTGATCAATAACTGTCATATTTTGAGGGGAGCAGAAGCTAATCGTATTGAAGAGGCTTTTGAACTATATAAGAACCCGGATTATAAGCCAAGCAGTGACTATTCGACTAACTGGCGTAATAGCTATTCTATCGAGAATAGCGGGCAGGTAACTTTTGTCGGGGTATGGGATACTGTTGGTGCAATGGGTCTGCCTTTCTCATTCTTTGGATTAATCAAAGATAAGCATCGTTTTTATGATAAAAAGCTTGGTAGCAATATTCAAACTGCCCGCCATGCTTTGTCTTTGGATGAAAGAAGGGATGATTTCGAACCTACCATTTGGGAACCCAGAGATGGTGTTGATCTAAAGCAGGTATGGTTTGCCGGAGTACATAGTGATGTGGGTGGTGGATACGAAAGAGATTCTGACGACACTCTGCTTGCTGATATACCGATGACATGGTTAATGAATGAGGCAAGTTCGCAGGGTTTGGCTTTTGAAAATTTCCTGACAGAACCAAATCTAAATCCGGTAGCCAGGCAACATGATGAGTACAAGGGTTTTATGCGTTTTTTGGGTAAATATGTACGTGAGATACCTGATCCGAATGTGATTCCGACATTAATTCATTCAAGTGTATTAAATCGATATGAGAATTCTGATTACAAGAGTGACCCGCTTGAGAACTTTAAGGAAAAATATGGGGAATGGCCAGTAATTGAACCTTAGTTAAACTGTAATTATTAGTTTTTTAGGGTAATTGTCCGGTTAAGTAAGATCGTAGGGTTCTTTTGATTAAAGAATTATGGATATTAAGATAAAATACAAATCTGATATTGATTTCATCAAATCAAAGGAAGGGCATCTTGGTGGCGAATTCTGGACTACGGAGGACAATAGGATAGGCAAAGGTTCGCCATTTTCTGCCAGAGATGTGGCTATTATGCTTACAGAACTTGGTTTTACGCAGGATGATGGTGAGATAAAGGGGCTTGCTAAGAAAATGTTTAGTGCTTTAAAACCTGATGGAAGATTTAGAATATCTCCCGGTAGCACAATATTTCCCTGCCATACAATTACTATTCTGCGGGTACTTCATTATATGGGTTATTCTCTGGATACACGTTTGGAGAAGACCTATGCTCATTTGTTCGAAATCCAGAATAATGATGGTGGCTGGAGATGCAATAGGATCAAAATGGGTAGTAGTCTTAATACGGATTCTTCGAATCCGGGTGTTACACTTGAAGCGCTTGATGCTTTTAGATTTACAAAGTTTCTCAATAATGACAAAAGACTTGATAAGGCTGTAGACTTCCTTCTAAAACACTGGGAAATCAAAAAACCTTTAGGGCCTTGTAGTTTCGGGATTGGTACATTGTTTATGCAAACTGAATTTCCATTTCTTAGATATAATTTGTTTTATTATTGTTATACCTTGTCATTTTATAGTTATGCTACAAATGATGATAGATTTATCAAAGCAGTCAGGCTACTAGATCAAAAAGTTAAAGCTGAGAAACTTATAATTGAAAACCCTAATAGGCGACTTGCAAATCTATCTTTTTGCCGAAAGGGGAAATCAAGTGATCTGGCTACAATTAGATACCGGGAATTAAAGAACAGAATTATCAAGAATGCTTATTCTTGAAATAATGAATTATTTAAATAAGAAATAAAGATATGACAGATTTAATTCAATTAACTAATCAAAATATTGATCAAGAGCATATTTGCTGTGCTATTTCAGATAAAAAATGTGCGGATAGCTATCAAGCTAAGAAGGATTGGTTAGCTCAGGAATTTAATAATGGATATGTTTTCCGAAGAATTAATGAAAGAGCTAAGGTATTTATTGAATACGGACCTGCAGAGAATGCATGGATTCCGATAGAGGCTCCGAATTATCTTAATATTAATTGCTTCTGGGTATCAGGTAAGTATAAAAAGAATGGTTACGGCAAGCAACTTTTACAAACAGCTATTGATGATGCTATACAGGAGGGGAAAGATGGTTTAGTAACTGTGGTAGGAACAAAAAAATATCACTTCATGAGTGATACGAAATGGCTTTTGCGTCAGGGATTTGAAGATATTGAGCAAATCGCAAGTGGCTTTAGTCTATTAGTAAAAAAGATTAATCCCGCTGCTAGCACTCCTCGATTTAGAGAATCTGTAAAAAGTGGTGAGTGCCCTAATAAGAATGGCATAGTTGTTTATTATTCAAATAGATGTCCATTTGCTGAGTTCCATGCTAGAAAATCATTAGTAGAAACTGCTGAGAAAAGAGGATTACCATTGACAATTATTAAACTCAACACAATGGAAGAAGCTCAAAATTGCCCTAGTCCTGCAACTATTTTTAGTTTATTCCTTAATGGAAAATTTATAACAACTGATCTTAGTATTTGCATGGACAGTAGGTTTGATAAAATAATGGAAAAGCTGAAATGATATATTGCTGTAAGTAGTGTCTTATAACTATTTATATGTACAGGAATTAAATTAATTATCACTTAAAAGGATTCATGGGTTATTATATCAATTTAAAAAATATCAGTATTGATGACTACAAGAGAATTTTGAATTCCGCTGATTTGATTCCAAGCTGGATGGTGCTCAAAGAAAATATTGATGAGAATTTTGATATCATCAAGGAATTAGAGATTCAAGATCTAGATGCTTTACAAGAGACTTTGAAAACTAAAAAGAGATTACATGAATTTTCTGAAAAAAGTGGATTAAGTGAAGATTATCTTATTGTTCTTAGAAGAATGATCAATGGTTATCACCCCAAGCCGAATAAGATAATTGATTTGCCTGATATTGAAGAAGATGTAGTTGAGAGACTTGAAGCTATTGGGATCAAAAACACATTACAATTGTATTGTAAAGTTTTAACAGCTGAAGATCGAGATAAACTTTCGCAAAGTACTGGTATCAATAAGGGGATAATACTTAGAATAACTAGACTGGCTGATCTGTCGAGAATAAGATGGGTAAACCATACATTTGCTTATGTACTTTTGGAAGCAGGCTATGAGTCAGCACTGGGTGTTGCAAACGCTGATTACAGGAATATGTATGAAGAAATTAAGCAGCTCAATGAGGAAAGAGAAATTTATAAGGCTAATATTGGTATTAATGATATGAAAAGATGTGTTGAGTCAGCAAAAGATTTAGATTTTGAAATCGAGTATTAAGTGAAGAGATATATTTTTAAGCAGGACTCTACTTCATGGATACAGCACTAATACTCAAGAAGGAACTTGACACAGGCACTGTTGTTTCGGATGCTGAAGCTATTAGCAGACTAAACAATTCAGAATTAGTATCATTACTTACGGACGAAATAATAGATAAGCCTTTGTTTTATATTTGGCGCTTAATTGCACTTAGTGAAATCCCGAAGTCAAGTCTGCTAGACTATACGAGTCAAATAATAGACAGAATATATGACAAATTATCGACTCCATTCGGTTTTTCTCTGAGTGGTGATGAGAAAATGTTTCTGCCTTGTTATAATGCAATGATTGTAACAGCTATGTGTAGATTAGGAAGAGCTGGAGACAAGGAAGTAGAAAATGCTGTAAATTGGATAAATACCTATCAACCGATGGAAAGAGGGATAAAAGTTTCTTCTCCGAATCTAAACTTCGATAGGTATGGGGGCTGCTTTAAAGATACACCTTGTTATATTGGTCTGGCAAAATCAGTAATTGCTCTTTATAATTATCAAATATCAACTAACAAAATTAGTCTCAATACAAAACTGGAACAGGGCATTGAATATTTGCTGAGGCATCACCTTATCAGGCGACTAAGTTATGACAGGCCTATAACCAACCGTATACTTGATATTTCATTTCCGGAATCTTATAATCTTAATATTGTCGAATTAATCAGATTTGCTGCTCAAGCTAATTTACTGGGTGACAACCGCACTCAGCAAGCTGTAGATTATTTAAATGAAAAAAGAACAAAAGAAGGCTGCTGGAAAATTAGCTATAGATATAAATCAGAAGGTTATATCGTCTTTGATCGGGGGAGAGATTGTGGTGAGTGGGTAAGTTACATTATTAGTCAGGCGCTTGATCCCAAATAATTAATATTAATAAAAAGCAGCTAAGAACTAAAAACTTTAGTAGAATTAATAGATGCAAGGGTTTGAAAAAAGTCAAGTACCGAGTTTATGGAACAATTATTATTATTTAGTAAAAAGAAATAGAAAATGGCTCAAATACCAGTAATTAGTTCTATCATTTCTCCAGAATATCTTGCAGAATTTGTTATTGATCGATATGGCTTCGATGGAAATACTAAGTGCCAGGTATTGAAAACGGGAATCAATCATAGTTATCTGATTATTACCCCAGACAATAAATTTGTTCTAAGAATATACTATCGAAACTGGAGAACTGAAAGTGAGATTGATGAAGAAATAAAACTTTTAGAATATCTAAAGGCAAATCATATTTCGGTTTCGCATCCAATTAAGGATATTATTGGTAATTATATTCAGAAAATAGATGCTGTTGAGGGTGAGAGATTTATCGTTTTGTTTTCGTTTGCTGAAGGACAATCTATTAGAACACCATCAGAGCAAATATGTCATAGTCTTGGGGAACTAATGGCAAGAATACATCAACTGACAGTGAATAGAACTGTCGAGAGAACTACCTATACCTCGACCACCCTTGTTAGTTGGGCATTGGAGTTGGCAAAGGATCATTTTACTACTTCATCTCCAGAGATGCAATATTTTGCTAGAGCAAGTTCCAGGATCACTGCTGAGTTTGATAGTGCTGATCAGAATGAATTGAGATATGGAACAGTCCATCTTGACTTGTGGTATGAAAACATGAAAGTCAGGGATGAAACTGAGATCACGATTTTTGATTTTGATAACTGTGGAAACGGGTGGCTATTTTTAGATATCGCCTATAGTCTTATGTTACTTTTTAAAAATGAGCCGGATAAGAGGAACTATAATCAAAAAAAGGAGAGTCTACTAAGAGGCTATAAATCAATAAATGCTATTTCGATGGAAGAAGAAAGATTACTTCCCTATGGTGGTTTGGCTATTTGGCTTCATTACACTGGTGTCCATGTGCAAAGGTTCGATGATTTTTCTAATCAGTTCTTAAGTGAAGAATTTCTGAAATACTGGATACATACTGTCGACCAATGGATGGAATTTAACGGAATTGAAATTTAATCTAAGTATAGAAATAGAATGAAGATCTCAGCCCTGTTAATACTAACTACTCTCTTTGTGTGGAGCTGTTTTGAAAAGACACAACGCAATGAAGCTTCAAATCAAGAAGTAATTCCTGATGAATTTCATGAGCTTAATAAGCACTCTCCCAATTCAATTACAAAAAAGGAATCTAAAAATATAGAATTAACAGAAGATACTATTTCAAATACACCTTGTATTGAAATTAGAGAGTTTGTAGTCGACATTGAAATTTTAGGATGGATCCCTGATACAAATAGATTAAATAAGAGAAGACTTTATAAGGAATTAAATAGAGAAAGTGTGAACTACTTTAATGGCAGACCATTCTATCCAATAGGTTTTCAAGATAGCAAACTCAATAAAGCATATAAGTCAGAAATATTTAGAAGTCATCTTGGTTCTTTCAGCTTTGAGCTCTTTGAAGGAGTAAGAAGTATATGGGGCTATTTCTATAGAAAGAAAGGTGCGACAAGCTTAATTGTCGATGGAGTCATAGAGCAATGGGAATTTGAGAGTGAAACATTAGCTGAAAAAGCACTAGAAGAGATAATGCAATATGGTGAATTCTTTTACTTCAACACAACGCCATTTTTTTGCAGAATTGCTAACAAGCTAATAATATTTCAAACTAGAGCAATGGCTTTTAGTTTTGACCAGAAATATATATTCGAAAAATTTGTAGAAGAAAAAGAGCCTAATACTTTATATGCAAAGTAACATCATCAAACTAGATATCTGTAAAGAGCATGTGAATTTCATTGTTACTTTGGTATTATGCGTATTCTTAGTATTTATTGGGTTTGGATGCTCTGATCAAAAACCAGATGATTATTTAAAACAGGAAACCGCTATAGAAGATTCTAAACCTAATAGGCTTGGATCACCTGATAGCATGTTATTCTGGAACTATGAACAACAAATATCCGGATATCAGAATATTGATAAAATCTTTCCGACCCGGCAGATTTATGCAGGTGATTTGAGCGATCCTTTACCTCAAAGAAGAATCGACCTATCTGGTATCAACTTTGATCTGCACGGGAAGAACTATTCTATAGAGCAATATATAAAGCATAATACTGTAGCAGGATTACTTGTTCTTAAGAATGGTGAAATTATACTGGAATACTATGATAAAAATCATAGTCCGGATAGTAAGTGGGTTTCTTTTTCTATAGCAAAATCTGTTGTTGCTCTGCTGGTGGGAGCTGCTATTAAAGATGGATATATCGACAATTTGGACTCTCCAATATCTAAATATTTACCATTAATGCTTGGTAGTGAGTATGAAAAAGTAACTATTAGACAAGCTATGCAAATGTCATCTGGTATTCAATGGAATGAAGACTACAGTGACCCTGAAAGTGATATTAATGAAATGGTATCACTCTCTGCAGATGAAATCTTAGAATTCCTAGCAACGAAAACCCGTGTTGCACCTCCCGGAGAAAGATTTAATTACAATACCGCCGAGACCCACTTGATTGGTGCTGTACTAAGATCAGCTATAGACGATAATCTTTCTAATTATTTATCAAATAAAATCTGGGAACCGTTTGGAATGGAAGCTGATGCCAATTGGATGTTAATGTCTCCTGATGGCGTAGAAAATGGTGGTTGCTGTATAAGTGCAACTTTAAGAGATTATGGAAGGATTGGTCTTTTTGTGACCAACAATGGTGTGCTGGGAAATGGTGAGCCTATCTTACCAGAGGATTGGATTCATGATATGACAACACCTTCAGCTGGTTATAGTGGGTATGCTTCTCAATGGTGGTTAACTGAACAAAATATATATAGTGCTCTGGGAATATTCGGACAAATGATTTGGATAGACCCGAATGAAAATGTAGTTATAGTCACACATAGTACATGGCCTGATGCAGACCCTGATTCACTATGGATGCATAATTATACTTTTTCAACAGCAGTAAGAGACTATTTGAAAGATTAAAGAAATGTAAAAATTACTGAGGATTATTGTCTGAACCTATGATATTAGAATTATAACAAGTATAAAGTATGTGAAATAAATACATTTTAGGCTCATTGCATTTCTTAATCTTAAAGCACATCCAGCTTAATTTTTTTGCTTTCGGTCAGCTCTTTGGCTTTTGCAGCCTCTAATTTCTCAGGAGTGTCCAGATTATTCTTCTCAAATACCTCGCGGAAGTAATCCCAAGTATAAATACCAGTATCATGTCCATTAGCCCAAGCTGCCTGAACTGCATAATTCCCAACCGGAGTCAACGACTCTAGTTGAAAGACACCTGGTTCATTCTTGACGGGCTTGGGTCTGGAAAAAATTTTATCCCCTACCGACTCACCAGTACAGTGAGCACAGCGGCAAGCTCGGCGGAATTCTTCGGTAGTTATCTGAGCTTCATATCCATCCTGCCACTTTGCATAGAGGATCATCGGGCTGGGTCTCTTTATTTCAATTGGAGGGTTCATCTCTTACAATTACTAATATTTTACCGATCAAATCACTATCTTAGTAAGATAAAGATAGTAAAAAGTATTATGGCTTTGATAGTTTGAACATAGATGAGAGCGGTAATCTTTTAAGATTATTTCATACTGACAATATAAATCATTATTAGTTTTCTATTCTGACGAATTAATGAAAAATCTTATAGTAAACAGAAATCCTGATGTAGATCAGAAATTTCGGTCTTATCCGCAAGAAATTTCTTCTAAACTCAATTATTTAAGGGATTTGGTCATTGAAGTTGCTTCGGAAGATGATACTATTACAGAAATTGAAGAAACTCTGAAATGGAATGAACCAAGTTATTTAGTCAAGAAAGGAAGTACGATCAGAATAGATTGGAAAACAAAAACACCTGATCAGTATGCAATGTATTTTAAATGCACTAGCAAACTACTCCCAACCTTCAAAGAGCTATATGGCGATCTCTTTAGATATGAGAATAATAGAGCTATAATATTTGATATGGATGACAATGTACCTGAAAAAGAATTAAAAAACTGCATCAGGCTAGCATTAAAATATCACTCTCTAAAAAACTTACCCAAGCTGGGAATGTAGTAAAATATAGGGTCCTCGCTTTGCTTAGCTAATATCTTCTACAGCTATATCCATAGTCTTAGCTGCATCATTATATATACTTATTCCACCGGGAGCAAGTTTTACATAACTTATACGAGCATCTCTCAGGTAACTCTCTTTGGTAACTAAACCAATTTTCTCCATGGGTTTAAGAGAACGTGTAATACCTGAAGCTGACATGAATAACTTCTGAGCCAAGTCTATCCTTTTCATTTTATGCTGGGGCACTTCTGCTAGAGCATTTAGTATTAAGAACTCCGTATAGCTAATACCATGTAGTGAGAGTTTACTCTCAATTGACTTGATATCTCTAATATGTTTGAGAGATGAGGTTAAGAATTTTTGAGTTTCCTGAGTAATTGCCTGCATAGTACTTGATATATCATTTATAAATACTTGATTACACAACAATCATAAATTAACAAATTTAGTTGACTACGCAAGCTTTCCGCAAGTAAAATTTATTCGTTTTCTATAAAAGTCTTAAAATTAACCAGATATTTTTGAGATTGCTTCTTAAAAGCACCTTTCATAAGGGGTGACATTAGCTTCATCAAACCACTAAATACAAACTCATTGTCAGTTACATACCTGGTCTGGTTAGGCGAAACTGCGGTAAAAGAACTGATCACTGTATTATCTACATTTGGCGCCTCATAGTGCGTTACATATTCATCAGGCAGATTCTTTTTTACCAAAGTTTCAATCATCTTAAAATCTTTACCCTTCAAATCAAACTCCAGCCTAGTTTTTGAACCTTCTTCATTGGGCTGCCCTTCGATAACTTCCTGTACCTTCAGTCCTTCCATCCATTTATAATCATTCTCTCTGTTCTGAAACAGGTCAATAACCTCTTCAATAGATTTATTAATAACGATATCTACTTCATACCTTAGTGACATTTGCTTACCCTATTAATTCAAGAGAAAAGAACAGCCAAAGTTAATAATAAAATCTGAATACAATGAATTTGGATCATTATCTGTATCCAGAAAAGTGGCATATTGTAAATCAAACTGTAGTTCTGGAATTACGCGAAACCATAGCGCCAGATTAATACCGGTAAAGCCAGGCTGCTTACTATCAGTAAAACCATTATCATCATTACCTAAACCATAAAATGTCTGGAAAGTTATGTTTGTCCAGGATTCGATCAACCAACCAAGATACTCTGCAGGTGTGTGCTCCAGTGCCAGATGAAAGTCAATAATATCCGTATCAATATGATCTGTATCCAGAAAAGTATATCTAAGATTTGTAGATATTGCAAACTCATTGTTAAGCTTACGGTTGTAAAGAAGAGAGATATTCGAGAATGGAGGTAAGCTCTCAAGCGAATTAATTGTTGGTAGTGTGAGACTAATCTCACTAGATAATATGTTATCTTTATCTTCAATGAAATTAAGCTTGAGTCCTAACGAACTAAGATTCTGTCTCCAATCACTTGGCGAGTTTATTTCTTTCTGGAAATTTTGATTATCAGTATAGCTGGCTCCTATACCCAACCTGATCTCAACATTTTCTGTAAAGCCATATTTCAGTGTATTCAAAGAAGGATCGATAGTCATAACACCATTATTGATTCTTATAAACTGCAATCCAAACTCTGCGGTTATCGATCCTTTATCAACTGTTTGTGGATTATTATAAAAACCAGGACGATCACTTACCAGATCATATGGCAATAAATCATAAGTAATCATGATAAAAAGTAATGCAAGTATGATATATCTCATAATCTACTACTTCACCGAAATCATACTAATTTCTACTTTGGCTTTCATTGGAAGGGCTGCGACTTCTACAGTCTCTCTTGCCGGCATTAATTCATCAAAATATTCTGCATAAATTTCATTTACCTGTTCATAATCTGCCATATTGGTCAGAAATATTGTAGTCTTGACCACATCATTCAGCTCCATACCAGCAGATTTCAGTATTGCTTCATGGTTATCCATTATCTGTCGGACCTGAGCTTTGAGGGAAGGTTGGAGCTCACCAAGAGCAGGATCCACTCCTATTTGTCCACTTGAATACAGCGTGTTATCGACCATAATAGCTTGCGAATAAGGCCCTATTGCTATTGGTGCTCCTGTTGTTGCAATAACTTGCTTTTTTATCTTATTCTCAGATAGATCAATATGAATTGATCTTTGAGTCACCTCATTGTCGCATGCAAGCTGCGAAAACAGACAGAAAAATAATATTAAATACTTTTTCATGATTTGGCTATCTCCTCAATAGCCGTAACTAATCTATCTAAATCTGCGGTATTTGTGTAAATATTAGGAGTAACACGAACACCATTTATCTGCTCATGCTTAATACTTACTGTATGAATTTTATAGTTTTTCCAAAGAGCCTGATCAATGTCAGTAGCTGACTTACCTTCGATATAAAAATTTGCAAGAGCACAACTAAATTTTGGATCGAATGAATTATAAAATCCTACTCCTGGTATTTGCATTGCTTTTTGCATCCAGTAGTTTCTAAGGTATAAGAGTCTTGCTCTCTTTCTATCGGTACCAATGATATTATGAAAATCTAGCGAATAACCAATTGCCATTTCAGCACCCATGTGCCTGGTACCCAGGTTTTCGAACTTCCTGATATCATCCCCATCAGGTTCTGCAGCAGAAAGAAGAGCCCATATATTCTTAATCTTTTCTTTTTTGATCCACATAAGACCAGTACCAAATGGTGCACAAAGCCATTTATGCAGACTAGTAGCATAGTAATCAGCCCCCAAATCCGGAATACTATATTCCATTTGAGCAAAACTATGAGCACCATCGACAATCACTTCAATTCCACGCGCGTGGGCGGCATCAGCTATTCTTCTAGTCGGTACTACTTGGCCAACCCAGTTTATCACATGTGTTATATGGACTACTTTAGTTTTACTGGTGAATTGATCAAGATATAGATTTACAATTTGGTCTTCATCATCCATCGGAAAATCCATATCGATCCACTTCAAAACAATACCATCCCTTTTTTCCCTTTGTCGCCAGGCATTCATCATATTTGGATAGTCAAACTTGTTTAAGATTACTTCATCTCCGCGCTCCAGATCTAATCCAAAGATAATGGTATTCAGGCCTTCTGTCGTATTTCTATTGAAAGCGATTTCTTCCGAAGAACAACCGGCTAAAATTGCCATTTTATCACGTAACGCCTCACGTCCTTTGTCAATAATCCTCCACATATAATAGGAAGGTGCTTCATTTGCAAAACGATTATATTTATCGAAAGCCTCTTGCGTAATTAGTGGCTGAGGCGATACCCCACCGTTATTCAGATTCAGGACATTGGGGCTAACTGTATAGCTCTGCCTTACCCAAGCCCAAAAGTCATTATCCAAAGCTGCTTCATCAGCGGACAAACCTTTGATCGAATTTGAAGAATGCTCGAGACTATTTGCTACCGTAGTTGGCAAAATACCAGTAATGCCCAAAGTAGTAATTGCTGCTAAAGCACCTGTAGATGTCTGCATGAAATTTCTTCTGTCCATTTATGCTCTCTTTGAATAAAAGATATAAAGTAACAATATAATAAAGATCAGAGTATATTTTGAATAACATCAGAGTCAATTATAGTAGATTGATACAATCTTATATTTCGTATTTTGCAATTAAAAAATTAAAATCTAGTAGTCATGAAGTATCATATTATCACCTCTTTATTACTGTTTCTAATTATTGGTACGCCGAGCATGTCGCAAGATTCTGGCCCCTTGATACCAATGCCGCCTCCAAAATTTAAGCATTGGATTGGACCTGTAATAATGGTGGGCTCAACCGATATAATTGCTGACCCTCAAGCCGTAGAAACGGAACCGGGGGCAACATTTGGGGCTGGTATAAGCTATCGGTATAATTTTTATTCTGATAATAAATGGAATATCAGGCCTCAGTTTGGGATTGAAGCCGGGATACAATATGTCTCTGGTAGTTTCACTTTGCTTGATTTTGTAACTACAGACGGGGAAGGCAACATAATTTCAGAAGATAATGAAGCGACACAGTCTTTGGAATCTCTTATAATACCAATAGATTGTGAGTATTATTTATTCGATGGTTTTAATCTGGCAATAGGAGCATACACTGCTATCAGAATTAGTGAAACAATAGAGTATGGTGATATTTCCGGAGATGCAGATTTATTCGGTGATCCTGATTATGGCCTTAGAGCCGGTATAGGCTATGATATTATGCTTGAAGGATATATTCTGGAATTAGATTATAAATACCAATATGGCTTGAAAGAATATGGAATAAATCGTTTGGTCGGACATAATTTCCTGGTAGCATTTATGATCCCTATCGACAACATTTTCACATCCAGAGATACATATCAAGGGGTTTCGCCACTATAAGATTCTCACGCAAGAAGGAGGAACTAATCTGCTTCTAAATATCTCAACGCCAAGTTACTGAAATCTTATCGCTAAGCTGGTCCTGGAATCGGTTTAGCTCGTCAATATATAATGCAATTGTTCTGAAATGCTTAGTACTACCATAGAGACCATACAAGCAACAATCTTCTGCCAGATCAATGATAACATTATACTGTTCTATCTGGCCTAATGGGGATAGTGTTATTACATTACTATCTACATCTATTCGGGCTTTAGAAAGAAAAATCGAAGTTATCTTATCATAAGAGATTTCTGCCTGGTTCATAATACCATAGCGGAGTACCAATTTTTCGTTGCCAACTACTACTGGTCGTCGTGATAGTGATTTAGCAATGCCTCCAATCTGAACTACTGAGTAAAGGCTGAGCCCAGTCAAAATCCAGGCAATAGTATTATTCCATTCTGAAATCAGAAAATGTATTGCTACGGTCTCTACCACAATTGCCATTAACAAAGCCCCCATCAGTGCGTGAGTACCGCTATTTTTGTGATATGAAAACTCCTCTGGGGCTAGCTTTTTATGCCTCCAGTGAATAATCCCGTAATAAATCACGGATATTTCGGCAGCAACAAACGGGGCAAGTTTAGTTGGAAATAGCTCAAGACAAGTTGCTTTTACACCATCGTAAAAATCAGGCGATATAGCACTAACCTTTTTGAACTGATGCAATGTCTGTCTGACTTTCATGACAATTAGTACTAAGACCGATATCTCGATAAACGGTAAAGCCCAGGTCTTAAACAAATTCAAATAGGTTCTTTCGCCTTCGGGCAACAGATAGTTACCAATAAGCACCCCGATAAGCATGACAGGTACAACAGTAGTAAGAGGAATAGTTGTTTTTCTAATCAAAAGGAAATAAAGAAATGGTACAACTATTAATAAGTCTAGTGTCAATGCCATTCCTAACTCTTCGGAGCCTAATACCGGGAGCATATAAACGATCATAAATGCCAGCACTATAAACATAGTCAATGGTAAACCAAGTGCCAGATATTTTCTATGTGAATGGGCTAACTCTATCATCTTGATCTGTCTTTTTTGTAAAACAATCAAAATTGTTATTTATAACTATAATTTAAGAACTTGTAGTATATCCTCAGAATATGCTATCAAATACTTCTGATCATGCGATACCAGATATTGAGTATTATCATCTACTTCTTCTTCAAAGAGTATTTTTCCATTTGTCAGACTCAATACATTTAATCGATTATCAAATTCATAGAATATGATTTCACCTACAGCCATAGGGGCAAAACCGAAATCATCTTCATCAAATTCCCATTTGAGACTCCACTTCTCGATACCAGTTTCCCTATCGATCATACCTTGTGCTTTCTGTCCTGCAATATAGAGACCCCAAGGGGTATTCCAAGCACCTAAGACCCTTGTTGCTGTACCGCCCCAGGTATTACCAAACTGCTCATAAACTATCGACGCATCAGATCTTCTAAGCGCTCTCTCCATCAGGGATATATTCTCGTCATATAAATTGGTATATGTCGACGTTACTTCCCAGTCATAATAGTATCCGTGATAATAGCTTTTTGTTTCTCGTACTGAGAAAAGCGGGAAAGTCTGGATTGCATATGATTCATCCAGATCTTCCATTTCATATTTATCCAAATCAAAACCAGATAATACTGTTCCACTACGGATATCGATTTGTGTAACTCCTTTTCTGTCAGCTATCATTAGCGAGTTGTCATTATTGTTAGTCCAATTCTGTATTGAATAGTTTTTAATTATATCCTCGGGATACCCATCTAATAGATTTTTCCATAACAGCGATCCATCTTTGACCGATACACCTAGTATAGCTGTTGGTTCACTCGACCATAGTTCATTTGTGCTTACCGAAGGACTTGTAAACCAAGCAGCTACGACAGGTTTTGTCATGTAAATATCTTGCTTTACTCCTCCGGATCTCAAAACCAATACATCATTCTGAACCCTGGCTTCGACAATAGTATATTCATCTTCATCTCCTGAGATATACTCTCTAAGCCATAATTGCTGACCATTGGTCGCACTATAAGCGGCAATATGCGTCGTACCAATTAAGTATATAATGCTATCGACTGCAAATGGTGAGACCAAGTATGCAGCATCAGTGTAATTATATTCTTCATTAAGCTCAATATAGTCACTTGAAAGTACAGTACCATCATTACTATTAATAAGCACTAAGCCATTCCCATCTTCACCTTCCATGTCCTCAGGTATCTCTGGCTGAGCAGCCCAACTACTTGCCAGCCACACATCACCTTTTGCTGTTATTCCACTGGAGTATTTGAAGCCGGGATTAGTCCATGACATAGGGCTGTTAGGATTATATGAATCTCCTATCCATCTATTTAAGTCATTGATATTTGATTTTGATGCCAGCAAATCTGGTGTAACCCAATTCTGCTGCCCAGTCTTCATATCATATGAATATAATCTAACCCATGTGCCTGAAAAGATACTATTATCGCTGTAACCAGCTATAAGCTGTCCATCCACTATGCCGATAAAATCATGAATATAACCATCCTCTGATTCTTCAAAACCTGATGTCCAAACTCTATGGCCAGTCTGAGGATCAATAATAGCTATCCCACCAACATAAGACATTGCGATATAATCTCTTCCCAGATATTTTATTGTTTCCAAAACCCGAAAATCTTCATAGCCCATTTTTAGATCTGTTATCTTACCTGCGGTCGTAATCCAAACCACTTTCTCATCAGTCATAACAAGTATTGACCCATCTGCCTGATAGGCAATGGGAGAAAAACTCTTAGGTGGCAAACCCTTCAGATAAGTCTCTATGTTGCCTGAAGTATCATTCACTATTACAATTTTCTCCTCACCAACAAAAGCCGTATATCCGGTCTGCCTAAGTGGAACAGAGTAGGCCCCTAAGCGTTCCATCGACTGAGACTGTGGTATGAAGTCTATCTGCGAACCCCGAACAGCACCTGATTCAACTTCAATAGTATAGATCATGTCTTTGCTATTAACTAAAACAGCAAAATAGTTTTCTGAAGATGAGGCATATGTTTGATATAATTGTTCACCTTCGGAAAACTCCCGGTGGTGAATACTTTGTGACCAAAGAATATTACCACTATATATATCAATTGCAAAATGCAGGCTACCAAAAGCAATCACAAACCTATCCGGACTTGGAAAGAAGGAAAGTTTATATTCATTGGCTTCAATATCCTGTAATTCCAAACTCCACCTTATGTCTCCTGTGAAAATATCATAAGCAACCAAGTAGTCATTATCAATAGTTATATATGTATCTTCAGAATAAACTTCTGGTCCATCCGGATTCCAATCCTCTAAATTTACACTCCATATATCCTTACCAGTCTCAATACTTTTACCACCTATCTGATCGCCAGTAGACCAAAAAACTATGGAATTAACCTGAGCTACTGATGATACAACTATCAGATCATCTGGCATCTCTAACTTCCAAGATGCCGATGCAATAATATGTCCACTGAATATCCCGACAAACAATGAACAAAGCATCAGACGAATCATAAACTCATATTCCAATAATTGAAAATAAACTTTAGCAATATAAAGAACTCGTTTCTAGCAAAATTCGGACACTTACTTATTACCACTTGCTGAGAAAAATCTTACTTCGCCCAAATACAATTGCCCATCTAACTGACCAAATTATCAACAATGACCAATGCGGATAATTGCGCATTATTGCTCTTCTTTTTTTATAGTTCAAGCCTTATCTTACAATCACTTACAGATTCTTTTTTGTAGAGCAAAAATTATTTTGGAGTACCCTGGAGTGCCTGTAGAACCTTTAAATAGATTAGTTGATTATCTCTCGGGACTCATTCAAGGCAGATTGTGGCTTAAAGTCATCATCGGCCTTCTTCTTGGTGTTATCTGTGGTTTTCTTATAAATCCAGATACTGAGTTATTATCATATAGTACTAGTACCATACTTGCGAACTGGCTAGACTTACCCGGAAATATTTTTCTGCGGGTTGTGCAGATGGTAATGATTCCTCTGATCTTTAGTTCTATTATTACAGGTATTGTTAGCAACGATTCTGATGATCTGAAGAGAATGGGTGGAGGACTTTTCTTGTACTTCATCATAACTACATTTATATCAATAACATTAGCAATTGTACTGTCAGTCATTATGGAACCTGGCAGGATGATCTATGAGTCTGGTGGATTTGGAGGTGGTGTAGCTGAAACTGTTGGTGCCCAAACTGCTTCAAAGGCAAATCTGTCAGAAATACCGAAGCTTATTTCAGACCTTATTCCCAGTAATCCATTAGAAACAATCTTGTCTAATGAAATGCTTGGTGTAGTGATATTTACTGTCATTGTAGGACTAGCACTAACACAAATGAGAGATGAAGCCACCACCCAGATAATAAGACTAATAGAATCTATACAGAAGATCTGCATGGTAATAGTCTCTTGGGCAATGAAGCTTGTCCCTTTTGCTGTATTTGGCTTGATGGCTGCATTAGTATCGAGAGTAGGTTTGGAAGGACTTATGGGAATTGGATATTATATATCTGTGGTTCTTCTGGGTCTGGGCCTTCTCATGATAGTATATATGATTATACTTAGCTTATTTTCCAGAGTGAAAATCAGTACCTTTATGTCCGCAGCCAGAGACCCCCAGCTTTTGGCTTTTTCAACAGCTAGTTCTGCGGCAGTTATGCCACTATCAATGGAAGTAGCTGATAAAAAATTAGGTGTCTCGTCAAAGATCAGTGATTTTGTGATACCGATAGGCGCATCTATCAATATGGATGGAACTGCCCTCTTCCAATGTATAACAGCACTTTTTATGGCTCAAGCTTACGGTATTGAGATGGGCTTGGCTAATCTATTACTGATTACGGTTACACTTATTGGTGCTTCTATTGGAACACCTGCTATACCAGGTGGTGGTGTGGTTATTCTAGCCTCTGTACTCGGCAGTGCCGGAATACCCACTGAAGGCTTAATAATAGTCATTGGGATAGATAGAATTCTGGGTATGTTCAGAACTGCAATCAATGTAACCGGTGATCTTGTGGCATGCATAGTATTCGATAGGCTAGCTAAACGCACTAGCTGAATATGAATTAATAGAAATAAATGTAACTGGAAAAATCACCCAATAAAATTTGTAACTTGGCCTATAAAACTATTATAAGGTAATAACTAGGAATTGTGAGTTTAAAAGAATCAAATACTGCACTCTTGCTAATTGACTTTCAAAAGGGATTTGATGATCATGAATACTGGGGTGGCAATAGAAACAATCCTGATGCTGAACAGAAAGCGAAAATAGTTTTAAATAAATGGAGAGAACTATCACTGCCTATTTTTCATATAGTTCATAGCTCCAAAGATCCTAATTCAAGACTTCATGAGTCTCATCCGGGTTTTGCAATTAAGGATGAAGTTAGTCCATTGGCAGACGAACCAGTTATAAAAAAAAATGTTAATAGTGCATTTATTGGAACTGATTTAGAGGATAGACTGAATAATCTGAAAATAAAACAGCTGGTAATATTGGGATTGACAACAAATCATTGCGTTTCGACAACAACAAGAATGGCAGGCAACCTGGATTATAATACAATACTAATTGCTGATGCAACTGCTACTTTTGACAGAACTGGAATTAATGGTGATTTTTTTACAGCCGAAGTAATACACCGGACTAGTTTAGCAAGTTTAAATGGCGAGTTTGCTGAAGTGATTAGTACCGAGGAGCTCCTAAGTAGAGTTTAATTTGGCTTTTTTAATTGCAATTAAGAAATGAAAAATAGCAAGGTTATTTCATATTTCATGCGAGGCAATTCATCCCCTATTGTACTACAACAAGGTGAAGAAAAGTTTTTTGTAAAACTACGAGGGGGAATGAGTGGAGAATTTTCTCTATTATCTGAGTGGTTTGGAAGTGTGGTAGGAAAACATATTGGACTAAATATTCATCAGCCCTTTTGGATCAACTTAACAAATGAAATTCAGCTAGATAATATAAACATAGAAATAAGGGAATTAATAAATAAAAGCTTTGGGAGAAACATAGGGTTTAGATTTATAGATCATGTGCGAGAAATAAGCTCGTCTGAAATCTTGAATTATGAACATGAAAACCTAATCGATATTTTTCTCTATGACATATTCATGCTTAATCCTGATCGTACAGATTCTAACACTAATTTACTTGGTATAAATGAAGAGTTAGTAATCTCTGATTTCGATTCCTCTTTGTTATTCAATGAAATAATTAAGGAAAAAGATATATCAAACAATATTAGAGTACTACATTCACTGAGAGCCAATCCACTCTACCAAAAAATATCAGATAATAGAATAGAACTGTTTATTAACAAGTTAGATCAAGTACCATACCATAAGATTATAGATAAAATACCTGATGATATTTTGAATGATACTAATAGAAAGAAAATAAAGGAAGGATTAAAAGCAAAAAAAGCTAAAGGATGGGGAATCAAGATAATTATGCAGAAACTTAATAGTACTAATCTGGAAACAGATACTACTAAGAATAGGAGAATAGCCGGGAACCGCGAAAGATTTGAAAAGCTACTAAATAAATAGAATATATGATTCCCCAGAGTATAAATAGATATTACATCGATTACTCTTGTTAATTTATACTCGATGAATACTTATAATTATAGTAAAGATATGTCTGAATTAAAACTACCAAAGGCACCAAGTTCCATTCAGAAAGGTGTTCCTTTAAAACTTGTTCTTGACGAACCTGCAGTTAAACAACTTGCGACTAATATAAAATCTATTTACCCCGATTTTCATGAAAATAGATTTGCAGCTGAAGCTTTATCAGATATTACTCCCTACTCTCTCAAAGAGAGGGCATCAAAAATAGCAATAGCTTTAAAAGAGTATTTACCCAAAAACTACTCTGAGGCAATAGAAGTATTACTTGCATCTCTCACCCCACCGCTAACTGAAACATCTGATCTAGGACTATCTGGTATGTTTTATATGCCACATGTTAGTTTTGTCGAGATGTATGGATTAGACAGAAATTACAATGGTAATTCGGATCCGTTTGACATTTCTATGAAAGCTCAGTATGAATTAACAAAAAGATTTACTGCCGAATTTTCCATTCGGGCTTTTATTATTGATCAGCCTGATAGAACATTTGCTGTTCTATATGATTGGATGCGTGATTCAAATCCGCATGTACGTAGATTATGCTCTGAGGGGACAAGACCACGATTACCATGGGCTTCCAAAATTGCTTTATTAATAGAGGACCCTACGCCGTCCATTCATATACTTGAGTATTTAAAAAATGATGATGATCTTTATGTTAGGAGAAGTGTCGCTAATCATATTGGAGATATTGCCAAAGATAATTTGAATATCGCTTTAGAATTATGCGAAAAATGGCTTGACAACGCATCTAAAGAATTGAAATGGGTGATCCGGCACGCTCTTAGACATCCTGCCAAGAAAAAAATTGAAAGAGCCTTGGAAATAAGAAGAATGGCAAAGTAGACTACAATTTTGTATTGTGTAATTTGAGTTCAAATCATCGCTACTTGCTAGTTTTTTAATAATCTCACTATGAATCTGTACTAATCTAATTTAGAAGGAGCACTTACATTCTCAATAAACACAATTCCATCAAATAATGTCCCAAAAGGTGCTTTTAAGGTTTTAGCCGGTAACCATATATTGAAGTCATTGAAAAACATATAGAAAGGTATTTCTCCTATATTCCATAAATTAACAAATCCATATTCGCACTCCTTTGCTTCAAGATATGTTTCCAGGCTCGAATCGTGAGGAATAGGCACCTCCTTTTTAATAAAATCCCATTTCGAATATGTACCCTTATAAGCTGTTGTGGCCAGGTAATATATCTCTTGAGGGTAGTAATCATTTAGGATTGATCCGACAGTGAGTAGATTTGTACCGATTGAATCAGGTAACCACCTCTCCAATGAGTTGATATTCTTCGCAGCATGTCCATTATGCGTATAAATAATAATCTTTTCATCCGGATACTCTTCATCAATAAACCATCTGATATTATCAGCCATTTGGCGTTCTCTATGATGGAACCGTTCTGTAAAAGAACTAAATTCATAACCTTCTACATTCCAAGCGTTCTTAGCAAATCCAAGGAAGCTCTTAATCACCTGCTGATCACGACTGGATAAAGAATCATCGCCAAGCAAAGCTATTAGTTCGATTAGCTCATCTAAAAACTGTATGGCTTCATCTCTGTCAATATCATCCTTGTATTCCTTTTGTAATACATTTTCAGCAATGGTCATGAAATTATCACTAAAAGCGACATACCCTTTATAAAGTGTAATAGCCTTTTTAAGAATTTCTTCTACAAACTTTTTGTTTCCCAACCTAGGATCAAATCCTTCCAGAATAATCTGTTCCTCTTGATGAGATTGGTCTACATAATCATAAAAAGCAGCATACTCAACTGATCTACCCTGAGGCCAATACATAGCATCTAAAAACAAGCGATTACTCACCCCCTGGTTTTCTAGTGAATCTCTTATGGCACTAAAATCAGAAAAACTATACTCTTGTATGATTACTCTGAAACCCATCTCCTCGTTCAAGAATCTAGTAAGATTCATGAAATTAGTATAGAGTGAACCTACTCCATGATCTTGTTCACCGATTACAACAATCCTCTTATTACCTATTGACTCTCTCAGTTTCTCAAATCCTTCAGCAGAGTAATCAGGTTCCGATAATGTACCCAGATCTAAGCATTCAATTTTATCAAATCCAGATGCAATAATTGCCTGACTGTAGGCAAATAACACTATCAAAATGGCAAGTTGTCTGATACTAGAAGACATTTTCAATTAATAATCTATAAAACAAGAAATTGAAACTAATCTGATTGAATTACTTAAAGGCTTCATCAATATTTTTCATAAAAGTAGGATTCTTTACTTTAGCAGCAATCTCAATGGCTAATTGCCTTAACTCTAAAGCTTGGTTGGTTAGTTTTTCTGATTTATAATTATCATAAACAACTTTGAAACAATTCATATAGTTCGCATTCTGATAATTGACATTCATTTGATTAGGATCCGAGAAAAAATTATGAGATAGATAGTCTAATAAGAAAACTTCCTCATAAAAATATTTATTTTTCTCTATAAGATCCAAGCCCTCTTCTGAGTAGCGAAAAGCTAAACCTGAGGTAAATAATTTATCCTCAAAATCCTTATAGAGATGTTCAAAGAGGGTCATACCTAGATATAGTGGTCTCTCGCCTTCATATTCTTTGATTATATGTCCGACTACCTTCTGCCAATTCAAACGATATTCATCAATATCAACCTCCCCTAGATCTATTGACGGAATCTCAAGATTTCTTAATATCACTTCTCTAAATTTAGGAAGTAATAAAAAATCAATATTTATCACTGTTACGTCCTCCCTAATTCCCATTGCATCTTGTAGCATCCAGATAGGATATGTATCATTATCATGTTGCGTAAAAAGTACAGCATCAGACTCCAGTGACATAAGCACATTATAACCATAATTAAGGAGTTGAGGCGAGATATAATTCGTTTTACTCCATGCTACATTTGTATCCTTACGTAGCTCACGATTTAAGCTACTTTCCGCATAAGAAATCATACTTGAATGGATTCCTGGGAAATCAGGATTCATAGAATAAGCCTTTAGCAGGTTTTCACTATTCTCTGTCCCAATCCCTTGGGTTAGATAGGAAAGGTACAAGTGGGTAAATGTATCAGGTATATAATCTCCAATAATTTCCACTATTTCTCCACCCTCCATGAGATAAGGCGACTCATCAACAAAATCTGATCGCCAATCAGCAGTACCATGGGCATTCCTACATGATCTGAAATAGTTATACCAATTTGTTTCAGAGGTACTATCTCTCTGAAGTTCTTTTGCCCAAGCCTCAGCTTGTTCTACATAATAACTATGCGGCTTATCCTCTCTGGCAAAGGAGATTTGCGGCTCAGGCTCTAGCGCCAACAAGCTCAATGGAAAAACAGATAGTAAAAAAAGTAAATATTTTAGATACATACCTCACCCAAGTCAGATATTTGAATAATAGGATATAATCCTCAGCTACGAAGGCTGTTCCATACAGTTTCGCTTATATTCTCAGGGAGGTTTAAAAATTCCATTAACATCCATCTGCTAAGACTCAGAGTGCCATCATACTCACTGATTACTCTGGCTTCATTTACTATATTGTAAATCTTATCAATAGACAACATGATACAGTACAGGATGAATATTAATTTCGAAATAATCAAATATGGAAGCTCTGATTGGGAAGCTGCAGTGAATCTGCGTGAAAAGATTTTGAGAGTACCCCTTGGAACAACTTTTTCCCAAAAAGAATTAATTGAAGAAAAGGAACATATACAAATTGCTGGCTTTAACAAAGGGACATTATTAGCAACAGCTGTACTGGTACCAGAGGGTAGTAGAGTTAAAATGCAACGAGTTGTAGTTGACAATAACTATAGAAATAGGAATATTGGATCAAAGATGATGTTATTTTGCGAAGAATATTCAATAAAAAATGATTTCGAAATTATATATTGCCATGCCAGAGACTCTGCTGTTAACTTTTATTCCCAAAATGGATATACTCAACAAGGAGATTATTTTGATGAAGATGGGATACCTCATTTAATGATGTATAAATACATTAATTCTTAACACAATAGAATTTCATCCTTCCTCTCGGATATTATACCACCTGGCCAAATAATAAAATGAACAACTCGCATCTAAATACTTCAAGACTTCTTCTAAGACCAATAGAATTAGAAGATGCCCGGGATTTGTACGAATATAGATCAGATAAATTAGCTAATCAGTATCAGGGTTTCATTCCTAATACATTGGAAGATATGAGAGACTTCATCCGGAAGACTAGTAATCAAATTGATATAGAGAACACTTGGTTCCAGTTTGTGATTCTGAATAGAAATACAAATAGGATAATTGGTGACTTAGGTATTCACTTTCTGAGTCAGTCCTCGCGCCAAGTTGAATTTGGAATAACAATCAATCAAGAATGTCAAAAGAATGGGTACGCCAAAGAAGCAATGGATGAAGTTTTTTCCTTCATATTCAATGTCCTTAAAAAACATCGGATAATTGCTTCAGTTGATCCAAGAAATATAAACTCGATAAAATTGTTAGAGAGACTCAATATGAGAAAAGAAGCTCACTTTATTAAAAGTCTTTTCCTAAATAATGAATGGGTAGATGATGTTGTATATGCTATTCTAAGAGCCGAATACGAAATATAAACAATCAATTATCTATCTTATCAATAAATACTCTTAATAAAGGCATAAATATCTCTCCTCCTACTTATAACTTAAGTAGGAAATTATTAAATAATCTTACCAACTCAATAATATAACACCCCCAACATAAATATTGCTGGGGGATTACCAATCAGCTGCTGAAATTTAATTCAGATTAAATTAGATGATATTAGGTCCGTTTGGTATAGCATCAATGGGTGTTGCTGATACTTTTTGGACCTTCTCCCATGCAAAATCATATACATCCATTACCTCAGGCGAGGTAACCCACCTCTTCTCCTGATTAGAGACAAAATATACTGGTGCATCATCGACTTGCTGTAACAGACCGGCACTAGCACTGAGCGCAGGACCTTCGTCGATATCCAAATCAGAAAGAGAACCTACTTCCTTCAAACCTTCCCAGTTCTCAAAAAGATTATCATAGGTATCAGGGTTTGGAACATGGCAGGCTTGCCCCTCCAAAACAAGATAAACAGTAACACCACCGACTCTAATTCTTCTACCATTTAAGCCCGGTTGTAACGCCATAAATATACCTTTAATTAATTGTGATAAATAGTTACATTTCAATATATGAATAAATTCATCATATTAATAACAATTAGCGATAAATATTTATTTTTTTTGCAATCAACTGAATAGTAGATTATAACAGAGATTTTATACCGACTTAGTCAGGATATTTTAGATCATTGAAACCTTCAGCTCTGACTAATTGTCCCTTTCTAAAGACAACCCTATAGTTGCTTTATCAGAACCCAAATTGTAGTTTTGGCATTATTAATACCAGTCAGAAGCATACCACTAAATTCCACAACAGCAAGCAAACAATGAAACAGATAATTGGCTATATCAAAGGCTTTATTCTCGAAGACTATGGAAACATAAGATACTTCTTATCAGTATTATTGCTGGTCATATTATTCGTATCATATTATACAGGAGGCATACAATCTCTGACTACTATATATAGATTAGAAGCCAATATATTCTATCTGCTCTTCTTGTGTTTTATCTTCCTGGCATTCTATCTTATATCAAATACTCGTCTGAATATTAAGCAACTATTATTCATAATCTTCTCAGTAGCTACTTTATACTTCAACTATGAAACAAGAAATCTGTCGGAGGAACTTTTTAATTCACTCCAGCTCAACCCAAAACTTTATAATTGGTTCTACAAATGCTTTGTAAACTTTCAAAAAGTAGCTGCTCTCGGTATACCATTATTTATAGTATACTCTCTACAAAGAAAAGAACTAAACAATTTTTATGGCTTTAGCTCTAAAGGGTTTAATGCCAGACCATACCTTATAATGCTATTATTTATGTTGCCTCTCATAATAGGTGCCTCGATGTTTCCGTCCTTTCAGAACAAATATCCCAGATACAAACCTGGTCTGGCAGAAGAACTTGGACTTATTTCAGAATTTGTATCAGTCGGTTTCTTCGAATTGACCTATTTTCTGAGGTTTGTTGGTGTCGAAGCATTCTTCCGCGGATTTTTAATAATTGGAGGTGTTTTAGTTTTTGGTCGTAAAGCAATTCTACCCGCAGCATGTATATATTCAGCATGGCATTTTGGCAAACCTATGGGAGAAGCGATAGGAGCTTTTTTCGGAGGATATGTCCTTGGCATACTTGCGTACAGGACTCAGTCAATATTTGGAGGAATCGCTATACATTATGGAATAGCTTTACTAATGGAACTAGCAGCTTGGGGAACAATAATAATTAGATTATGATCTCTTATATACCCATTACCTAATATACGGTAAATATCAATCACTATAAGCTAATATAAAATTAAAATACGGTCAGGATATATATACAACTGTATAGTAGCAATAACAGAGCTAAAACATACCAATGAAAATTTGTATCGCGCAAACTAAATCAGAAAAAGGGAACATAACTCACAATATTGCCAAGCATATAACATGGATTAATCGAGCAATCTCTTACGCATCAGATTTAATTCTTTTTCCTGAATTATCATTATCAGGATATGAACCTATATTTGCTCAGCAACTTGCAACAAATCTTAATGACTCTCGCTTAGACATATTCCAAGAAATCAGTGATCTAAACCGAATTGTCATAGCCGTTGGTCTGCCAATTAGGTTAGAGAATGAAGTCAATATAAGCATGGTTATATTCCAACCAAGTAGCGCCCGTTTGCTTTATTCAAAACAATATTTACACTCTGACGAGTTGCCCTATTTCATCCCTGGAAATAAGCAGACTCTTTTTAAAATTAAAGATCAACTCCTAGCACCTGCTATATGCTATGAAGCCCTTCAGGAAGAACATTGGTACCAAGCTAGCCAATTAGGTGCACAAATCTATCTGGCTAGTGTAGCAAAGCCCCAGAAAGGAATAGATAAGGCTTATGGATATTTCCCCCTGCTTGCAGCCAAATATTCAATGCCAATAATAATGGCAAACTCCATCGGATTTAATGACAATTTCCTTAGCGCAGGTCAATCATCAGTTTGGGATGCAAATGGGATGCTTATTGGAAAACTTAGTAATAATGAAGAAGGTATCCTGGTATATGATACTATCCTAAAGACACTAAAGTCAGAATACCAAGAATAGACAAACAATGAATATTTGGTATATATAAAATTAATTCTATTCTAACCAAGCACTTACTTCGAATATCGAACTATAAATTGACTTCAGAATACCATTATGTCAATTCACTAATAAATGATGGATATTTAACTCCTTAAAGACACCAGAAATAATTTAAAGATAAGGTATCAATATGCTATATATACCTAATAAGATGGTTATACACAGTTTGACCATATCCGCAATAACTCTTAGGTATATTTATGATTCAATATTGGATTATTTGAGAATCAATCATATTACCAGCAAGACCAAAAGTGGCTAATAATTTATCAGACACGACTAACTTAATTTAAAAGAAACTCCAAGGAAGAAAATGATGGCTACCGGCAATCAAAAAGAAAAGATAGTGATTATTGGCGGAGGTATGAGTAGTATGGCTACCGCCTTTGGCATTACAGAGAGTCCAAACTGGCAGGAAAACTATGATATTACTATTTATCAACTTGGTTGGCGTTTGGGAGGAAAAGGAGCTAGTGGTAGAAATAGTAACCACGAAGAGCGCATAGAAGAACATGGACTTCATGTATGGGGAGGGTTCTATGAAAATGCATTTAGAGTGATCAGATCGTGCTATCAAGAGCTCAACCGCCCTTCCTCAAAACCCCTTGCAACTTGGGATGAAGCGTTCAAACCCAGCGCACTAGTTAGCTGGATGGAAGATCTAGAACCCTGGATTGCTTGGAACAATGAGTTCCCACAATACTCTTCCACACCTGGCGATGGACAACCAATGCCCAGCCTTTGGGATGGTCTCTTGCGGATACTCGAGTGGATTATACAAACTTATGCAGATATCCCTCTTTATAGCTCAGACTCTAAAACAGATAATTCAAGTAAAAGTGTGATAGACAGACTATCTGCAGAAGCATTGGATTGGATAGAAAAAGGCATACATAAAGCACACCATAAATTAGTCATTGAAGCTTACCAACTGATGAAAGGAGCCGAGGAAAAACACTTTGATGGTATCACTGAATTATCATTACAAGTGATTGCACTGCTAAAAAAACATCAATCTATGCGGCCATCTAGAGATACAATGAGTAACGGTGAACGCAGAGCAGAAATTCTGATTGACCTAGGTATCGCAGAAATAAAAGGAATAATCGAAGATGGTGTTTTGATCGATGGCTTCGAGGCCATTAATAATATTGACTTAAAAGCCTGGTTTACTAAACATGGAGCTCATCAAACAAGTGTTGAGAGTGGATTAGTCAGAGGCTCTTATGATTTTATCTTTGCATATGAAGATGGAGACCCTACAAAGCCATTCCTGGAAGCTGGAACAGGATTACAAATGATATTCCGGCTGATCATGTGGTACAAAGGAGCAATTTTTTGGAAAATGCAAGCCGGGATGGGAGACACAGTTTTCACCCCCCTGTATAAAGTACTTAAGGCAAAGGGTGTAAAATTTAAGTTCTTCCAGAAAATAATAAACCTGTCGCTATCACCTGATCAGAAATCAATTGAATCTATCACAATAGGTGAACAAGCAACACTCAAAAACGGTGATTACGAACCACTTGTAGATGTTCTAGATCTTCCCTGCTGGCCTTCCGAACCCTTATATGATCAATTGGTACAAGGAGAAGAACTAAAAAAACAAAAAATTAACCTTGAAACCCCATGGGCTGACTGGCCTATGGTTAATACTTATACTTTGCAACAGGGAGCCGATAAAGATTTCGATACTGTCGTACTAGCTACCTCTCTAGCCCCCATCAATGATATTTGCCAGGAACTGATAAACGCCAATTCAGACTGGAAAAATATGATGGATAATGTCAAGACAACCCAAACTCAAGCCTTCCAGTTGTGGATGTCTCCTACACTCTCAGAATTAGGATGGGAAAACGGACCAACAGTACTTACAGGCTATGGACACCCTTTTGAGACCTGGGCAGATATGAGCCAGGTAATTGATAGAGAGGAATGGGGAGGAACCGGTCAAAAACCAGGATCAATTGCTTATTTCTGTGGTTGCCTGCCAGATGCAGATCCAATTCCACCCTATAGTGATCATCAGTTCCCAAAGCAGCAAAAAGCTCTGGCTAAACAAAATGCAATAAATTGGATTAAACAATACCTAACCGGGCTCTGGCCATTCGCCATTGGCAAAGACGATTTCAACTGGGACTTACTTGTCGATCTAAACTCCGAACAAGGTGAAGCCAGATTCGATTCTCAATATTGGCGAGCAAATATTGCCCCTCCGGAACGCTATGTACTTTCAGTCCCTAACTCTACAAAATACAAATTGAAAGCCAATCAAAGTGGATTTGTTAATCTATATCTTGCAGGCGATTGGGTACAAAATGGTCTGAACTTTGGCTGTATTGAAAGTGCTACAATGGGCGGACTTCAAGCTTCCCAAGCTATTTGTGGTTATCCTACACAAATAGTAGGAGAATAAATGTAATTGTTATTTTGTCAGATTGAAACTCTTCATAAACCAACTGTATCTTACAATGAGCATGAAAACTCTGAATAACTCCGGCATAAGTAAATACTTAATAATATCTTTAATTGCTGTAGCTATTTTAAGCCTATCATCATGCTACTCTGTCAGAGTAGCAAATAGATCAGGCATATTTGAACGCAGTGTTGTACCAAATCAAGATGTAGAATCATACTATACAGACAAATCCTTCTTTGTAATAGATACAACAATCTCTACCGGCCCTCATGATCCGGACTTCACGATCTTTGATTGCGATAGATGTAAAAACGGTATCTATTCAGTAGAGTATGAAGTAACTTTAGGATATGCACTACTTAATATGATAACATTTGGTACCTGCAAAAAAGTCGATGTCAAAATAGTCTGCATTAAAGAAGGAAGTTAAATAATGGCAGAAACAAAAGTATATGAAAACATTAAGTGGGATACAGTCCATGAAAATGGGCCATTCCATACCGAGAAGATCTACGAATCAAAACTAGATAGAAGTCTGCCTAATAAATTGGACCAATACAATGACTCTCTCTCTGAAATTCAGAAATTAATAGAAGATTCAATCAAAGAGAATAAACGCTTCAGACCCTACGGCTCCAACTGGTCATTATCTGACATAGCACATGAGAATCACAGCATGCACAATAATGCTAGTTTGAATCTAAAAATACCTTTGGACAATGGAGATCTACATGAAA